>OBJG01001623.1_pt1 | contig 16365 bp, 14 predicted proteins | sample 1517941 | NCBI WGS metagenome assembly OBJG01 (sample SAMN04571712, study PRJEB22368) | human gut metagenome | biome: human gut; material: stool | host: Homo sapiens | place: Luxembourg | collected 2012-09-21
GAATGCAAGGCAAAAGGAGTCTTTCGCAAGGATCACAGAAAACCCCTGGTCGGGGATGACGTGGAGATGGATGTCCTGGATGAGGCACAGAAAAAAGGAAATATCAGGGAATTGCTTCCCAGACACAGTGAACTGATCCGTCCGGCGGTAGCTAATGTGGATCAGGCGCTGGTGATCTTTGCCATCACGAAGCCACAGCCGAATTTTAATCTGCTGGATCGTTTCCTGGTCATGATGCAGCAGCAGGACATTCCCTGCATTATCTGTTTTAACAAGCAGGATATTGACGAGGAAGGCAAAAAGGAAGATTATCGTGCCATTTACGAACAGGCGGGATTCCGTACGATCACGGTCAGCGCAGCCAGACAAGAAGGGATAGATACCATTCAGGAGCTGCTTCGCGGCAAGACCACTACGGTGGCGGGTCCCAGCGGTGTCGGTAAATCCTCTCTGGTAAACTGCCTGCAGTCCGGCACAGTGATGGAGACCGGCTCCATCAGTGAGAAGATCGAGCGGGGAAAGCATACTACCAGGCACTCTGAACTGATCTCCATTGCACAGGATACGTATATTCTGGATACCCCGGGATTTAGCTCTCTTGGGTTGTTTCGGTTGGAGAAGGAGCAGCTGGCGGAATTTTATCCGGAGTTTGCCCCTTTTGAAAAATATTGCAGATTCGGAGGCTGCTCCCATATCTCTGAGCCGGTATGCGGTATCAAGGCTGCTGTGGCAGAGGGAGAGATCCCGCAGATACGTTATGAGAACTACTGTCTGCTCTATGATGAACTGAAAAATCAGAGAAAATATTAATTATGAGTGAAGTGCAGAATAATCTAGGGGAAAAATTCAAAGAGACCATTGCGGAAGCAATGAAGACCGGAGATTTTCATGCGTTGAACACGCTGGTGACGGATACGGTCAACGATGCCTTGCGGGAGGCGGATTTCCAGGCAAATCTGTCCAGGGAAGCCACGGAAAAAAAGGTGTGGAATTCCCAGCGCAGCTGGCAGGATAAAAGGCGGGAGGAAGTCAAGACTGAGGCAGAGATCCAGGCAGAACGGCAGCAACGGGAAAAACAGCAGGAGGAGCGCCGCAGGCAGAACGAAGAATGGCACCGGCAGCGCAGAGAGCGGGAAAAGCAGTGGGAAGAACAACGGAAGGCTCAGGCAGAGCAGAACTGTGCACGGAATCAGGCACAGCCGGTGACACCCAGAAAAGCTACTGCGGCAGAAATGACTTCTCTGGTCAAAATGGAAAAGAAGGGAAACGTGTCCGGAACATTGTGCACTGTGTTCGGCGGGATCGGACTGGGGTTCAGCGGACTGGGACTTCTGGTACAGCTGTTACTGGCAGCTTTTCAGGCAGCATCTCTGAGTGCGGCGATCCTTCCGGGGGTATTGTCTCTGGTATTTTTAGAGATGATTTCTTATGGCAACGGACAGCGTAGAAGATTAAAACGTGCGGAGAAATATCTGGAACTGTGCGGCACCAAAATGTATGGTGTGATCAACGAAATGGCCCGCTATACCGGAAAAAGTGTCCGCTATGTCAGAAGGGATCTTCGTAAGATGTTAAAAGCCGGAATGTTTCCGGACGGACATCTGGATGATAAAGAGACCTGCTTTATGCTCAATAATGTGATCTACCGTCAGTATCTGGAGACGGAGAAAGCCTATCTGGAGCAGAAGAAGGAACAGAATACAGCGGGCACCGATACACAGGATACGGAGCAGAACCGCAGAGAGCAGGAACTGCACAGTATTGTGGCAGAAGGAATGGAATACATCCGTCATCTGCGGGATCTGAATGACAGGATCGAAGGAGAAGCTATCTCTGAGAAGCTGTACCAGCTGGAAAATCTGTTGAAGGAGATCTTTGACCGAGTGCAGGAGCATCCGGAGCAGATGCACCGGATGCATAAACTGATGGATTATTACCTGCCTACTATGTTGAAACTGGTGGAGCAGTATGCGGAATTTGACGAGATCAGCAGCCCGGGAGAAGATATTCTCGATGCCAAAAAAGAGATCGAAAAGACACTGGATATGATCAATCAGGCATTCGTTACATTGCTGAACAATCTGTTCCGGGATGCAGCCTTTGATGCGTCAGCGGATGCACAGGTATTGCAGACGATGTTGGCCAGGGAAGGGCTGACGGAATCGGATTTTGTAAGAGAAAAAAGTGTATGACAGCAGGAAAGCAATGCTGATGGTAAATAAAAAATCATGAGAGAGTATGGAAAGGCGGGGTTATAAGTATGAATATGGATCTGGATGCAGCAACAAAAGAGGCACCTACCCTTACACTGGATCCCTTTGCGGAGGCAAAGGCAGAGATCGTGGAGAAGAAGCCGGAGGAACTGGTAGAGGAGCAGGCTGTTCCGGAGATGGAACTGACACCGGAAGAACAGAAAATGGTAGATGATTTTGCGGGACAGATCGATCTGACCAATACCCAGGCGGTATTGCAGTACGGTGCGGGGAGTCAGAAAAAGATCGCAGATTTCTCTGAGACAGCACTTAGCAATGTCCGGACCAAGGATATGGGCGAGGTTGGACAGCTGTTGACGGATGTAGTGGCACAGCTCAAGGATTTTGATACAGAGGAAGACAAGGGATTCTTCGGCTTGTTTAAAAAGAGCGGGGATAAGCTGAGTAATCTGAAAGCAAAGTATGATAAAGCGGAAGTGAACATCAGCAAGATCTGTGATGCCATGGAAAATCATCAGGTGGTGCTGCTAAAAGATGTGGCGGTACTGGACAAGCTGTATCAGCTGAATCTGAATTATTTTAAAGAACTGTCCATGTACATTCTGGCAGGTAAAAAGAAACTGACACAGGCGAAAAACGTGGAACTGCCGGAACTTCTGGAAAAAGCACAAAAGAGCGGACTGCCGGAGGATACGCAGGCTGCGAAGGATTTTGCAGCAATGTGTGAGAGATTCGAGAAGAAGATCTATGATCTGGAACTTACCAGAGCCATTTCTCTGCAGATGGCACCCCAGATCCGACTGATCCAGTCCAATGATATCGCTATGTCCGAGAAGATCCAGTCCACACTGGTGAATACGATCCCTCTGTGGAAGAGCCAGATGGTCATTGCCATCGGTCTGGATCATGCCACCGATGCAGCCAAGGCACAGCGTGCAGTATCGGATATGACCAATGAACTGTTGAAGAAAAATGCAGAAGCACTGAAAGTGGCAACCGTGGAGACAGCGAAGGAATCAGAGAGAGGTATTGTGGATATCGAGACCCTCAAGACCACGAACCAGACACTGATGACCACACTGGATGAAGTCATGAAGATCCAGGAGGAAGGCCGTGCCAGAAGACAGAGCGCAGAGGAAGACTTACAGCGGATCGAAAATGAAATGCGGGATAAGCTTCTGGAGATGAGCCAGTCATCCCATACATGATTTTTACATAATTTTAAGCAGAGAAATCTTGACGAAACAACCAGAGGAAATTAAAATAAAATGTATGTAGGTTAATTAACGGAAGGAGCAGGAAACAAATGAAAAAACTGGAAGAAATGCTAAGGGAGAAAACGATTAAAAAAAAGCTTTCTTTTGTGTTCCGCATTATGGACGTTTTATATGTGGTGCTGGCACTGGTGGCAGTTGTGGGATTGATACAGTCAAAAAACTATGTGGGAAGCGTAATTGTTGTGATCATAGTTGTATTAGCTATTGCATTTAATGCAGCTATGTCAAAGATGCTTGCCAAAATGTTGGTAGAGCCTATTGAGAGTCTGGTAGTGGCATCTGAGAAGATTGCTTCCGGTGACTTTGAGATCGGCACTCCTTATGAGTCCGAGGATGAGCTGGGACGCTTATCCGACAGTTTTGAGACCGCAGCCGGTATTTTGAAAAAGGTTGTATCAGATCTGCAGGATATTGTAGAGCATTTTGCTGAGGGTAATTTTGATGTACATAGCAACTGCCCCGATGCGTATGTAGGACAGCTCCGCAATGTACTGGATGAACTGGATGATATGGTGAACAAGGTCAGTGAGACTATGCACGGTATTCAGGGATCTTCCGAACAGGTGTCTGCCGGAAGCAATCAGCTGGCTGTCAGTGCACAGGATATTGCAGAAGGTGCTACCAGTCAGGCTGCAGCTGTTGAAGAACTGGTGGCTACCGTAGAAGAAGTAACGAATCAGGTAATGGAGAACACCAAGTCTACCGATATCGTTCACGATAAGGCAAAACAGGTAGGTATCGAGGCAGCCAACAGCCAGCAGAAGATGGATGAGCTGGTAGATGCCATGAAGAAAATCGATACCACGACCCAGAATATCGAGAAGATCATCGCAGATATCGAGAATATTGCATCCCAGACCAATCTGCTGTCTTTGAATGCTTCCATTGAGGCAGCAAGAGCAGGGGAAGCCGGAAGAGGTTTCGCAGTCGTAGCTGACCAGATCAGACAGCTGGCAGAAGAGAGTGCAAATTCCGCAGTAGAGTCTAAGAAGCTGATCGAAGAATCCATGAACGAAGTAGGAGTGGGTAACAGGGTTACCAGGGAGACCAACGAAGCAATGCAGAAGGTTATGACCGAACTGGATCAGATCATCCAGGAGGTTGCTAATATCCGTACCGCATCCGACAGACAGGCAGTATCTGTCAACAACATCAAGAAGGGTGTGGAGGACATCAACGATGTTATCCAGTCCAACTCCGCAGCAGCAGAGGAGACTTCCGCTACCAGCGAGGAGCTTTCCGCTTCCGCTACTACTTTGAACGAGTTGTTAGAGCACTTCAAACTGCGCGGTTAATCGGAGGATGTTTTCCCAAGATCGTAATAGAGAGAACAGAAGAACCATAGCTGAAACCACAGCTGTGGTTCTTTTCATATCGGAGGAGTAATGAGTAATAAGGAAATGCTTCATAGAAAACAATATAGGATAGCGGCGGTAGTGGCCGGTCTGGCGCTTGCAGTAAGTATGACAGCCTGTGGTGCACAGAAAGGGACTGAGGGGACGGAAAGCGTGGAAACTATGGAAAACGTGGATCCTGTGGTTCCCGAGAGCGTAGTAGCATCCGTGGAGACAACAGAAAATGAGAAAAACGCAGAGGAATTCGGTAGAGAAACGCCGGCGGAAACATCTGTGCCGCAAGGGGCGGCGAATAGTGCAGAACATGAAATGGTGACTTCGGGGACCGACAAAGTTCCCGGGGGAGAGGCTGCGGTGTCGCAAAGCAGTATGCCGACGGAGGCCGCAGGCAGTCAGACAGAAACGGTAGCCGGTCAGCCGGAGGCTATACAGAACCAGCCGGTGGAATATACCGACTTACAACAGATCACTCTGAATCCGGACTGGGAATATGCGGATCATTCGAAGATAAATACCGGAGCCGCAGTACTATACCGGGCACCAGAGGAGTCCGGAAGCAAGGGAATCATTATCGGAGTGAATGCGGGACATGGCACCGCCGGTGGGGCCAAAGTAAAGACGCTGTGCCATCCGGACGGTTCGGCCAAGACTACGGGAGGCAGTACGGCAGCGGGAGCTACGGAAGCTGCGGCAGTGTCCGGAGGCATGACATTTCAGGACGGGACACCGGAGCGAACGGTTACTTTGCAGATGGCACAGATCCTGCGGGACAAACTGTTGGCCTCTGGCTATGATGTACTGATGCTCAGGGACGGAGAGGATGTGCAGTTGGACAATGTGGCCAGGACCGTGATCTGCAATAACGTGGCAGACTGCCATATCGCACTGCACTGGGACAGCGGTGACGGCAAGAATTACGACAAGGGATGCTTTTACATCTCTGTGCCGGAAGTACTGAAGAGTATGGAACCGGTGGCATCCCACTGGCAGCAGCACGATGCTCTGGGAGCGGATCTGGTGGAAGGGCTGCGGGGACAGGGAGCAACGATCTATGGAAAAGGAAACATGAGCATTGACCTGACCCAGACTTCTTATAGTACGATCCCTTCCGTGGATATGGAACTGGGAAATGCATATTCCGATCACAGCGATGCTGTACTGGATCAACTGGCGGAAGGATTACTGCAGGGGATTAACGTTTATTTTCAACAGCAGTAAGATTGGACAAAGCGGCAATGCATTGATCGGAGATGAACTTCAAAAGAAATCCCAGCACTGCCATTAGCAGCAATTCAACGAGAAACAAACCTAAAACACCCACCATACCGCGCATATAGGGAATAGCCCTCGGAGTGATAAAATAGATAATGATATGGTGGACCAGAAATACTTCATAAGAGTAGTTACTTATCGTACGGAGAAATCGGCCGTTTCCTTTTTCGAGAACCGGTTCCAGACATGCAGCGGAAATCCAGAAGGCAACGGCCAGTATCGTTATTTTCAAACCGGTGCTGATGGGAAGTGCAAAAGGGCACAGAACAAAGAAAATCACCACCGGCAGGGATAAGAAAATCCATTTAGGATTGAATTTTTCATGATAATAACCAATCATCATACCGATTACGAACTCGTAGCCCTTCAGGAAGAAGTTCATATGGATGGGGACGGAGAAATCGTAATGAAATAAAACAATCAAATAAATCCCGGTAGCGATGATAAAAAAGAACTTTTCATTTTTTATCATAAAAAATCGAAGCAATGGAAAGATCAGATACAACAGAATAAGACATCCCAGAAACCATTCTCCGATGGTAAGGGAAAAGGTGCTGATCCCGTGCATGCTGACCCAGGAATCCATTCCAAGAAAAGTAAAAACAATTCTCCACGCAGGAATTCCTTCAGGAAAAATATTGTGGACGGAATGGCTCTGGAAAAGGAGAAACAGGAAATAAACAATGTAAAGTATATAAAAGGGAATCAGGATGCGCAGAAATCTTTTCTTATAATATTTTGCGAGGCTGAAGTTCTCCTTCGCGGTATAGGAGAGACTGGCACCGGATAACATGAAAAATACAGCAACACCCAGGGTTGCCAGATGCATATTGCTGTTGGAAAACAGAGGATTGAGTCTCTCTACAGGACAGATTCCGGAGAGATAGAGCTGAAAGAGCAGATGATAAAAAATAATGAAGCAAAAGCAGGTACATCTAAGCAAATCAAAATAACGTATTCATTTCATTGATTTTTCCTCTTTGGTTTATGATATTGCATATTATAGCATATTTTTATTTCGAAAGAAAAGTATTTAGGTGTTTGAAAAAAACACATATTATGCTATAATTTTAGATTATATTGTTCAACTAATAAACAGAAAGGCAAAAATTCCGTTTATAGAGGGATTTTTGAACGGGTAAAGATAAAATGAAGCTGGGTATCGTAGGTCTTCCCAACGTGGGAAAGAGCACACTTTTCAATTCCCTGACCAAGGCGGGAGCAGAATCCGCCAACTATCCCTTCTGTACCATCGACCCTAACGTGGGTGTGGTAACAGTTCCGGATGACAGACTGAAAGCACTGGGCGAGATGTATCATTCCAAGAAGGTAACTCCCGCAGTGATCGAATTCGTGGATATCGCAGGTCTGGTAAAGGGTGCCTCCAAGGGTGAGGGACTGGGCAACCAGTTCTTAAGCAATATCCGTGAAGTGGATGCTATCGTACATGTGGTAAGATGTTTCGAGGATCCTAATGTCATTCATGTGGACGGCAGTGTGAACCCTCTGCGTGATATCGAGACCATCAATCTGGAGCTGATCTTCGCAGATCTGGAAGTACTGGAGAGAAGACTGTCCAAGGTAGTCAAGGCAGCCAGAATGGACAAGACCTATGCCAAGGAGCTGGCACTGCTTGAGCGTATCAAGGAGCATCTGGAGAGCGGTAAGATGGCAAAGAGCCTGGATGTTACCGATGAGGATGAACTGGCTCTGTTAAAGGAATACAATCTGTTGACTTATAAGCCTGTGATCTATGCAGCCAATGTAGCCGAGGATGATCTGGCAGATGACGGCGCATCCAATGAGATGGTGGCAAAAGTAAGAGAGTTCGCAGCCGGTGAACACAGTGAGGTATTCGTGATCTGTGCACAGATCGAGGAAGAGATCTCCGAGCTGGATGATGATGAGAAGGCAATGTTCTTAGACGACCTGGGATTAAAGGAATCCGGTCTGGAGAAACTGATTAAGGCAAGTTATCATATCTTAGGTCTGATGAGCTTCCTGACTGCAGGAGAGGATGAGACCAGAGCATGGACCATCAAGATTGGCACCAAGGCACCTCAGGCAGCCGGCAAGATCCACTCCGATTTCGAGAGAGGCTTCATCAAGGCAGAAGTAGTAAACTACAAGGATCTGCTGGAGCAGGGCTCTCTGGCCGCTGCCCGTGAAAAGGGTCTGGTCGGCATGGAAGGCAAGGATTATGTAGTGCAGGACGGCGATGTGATCCTGTTCCGCTTCAACGTGTAATACTAAGATCCGCAATAGACAGATTACGAGACTGCTTGCAGGCAGAGTAATCTGTCTATTAGCGGATCAAACATACATGAGCAAGTAGGGCGACAGCCCGGAAGGCGAATGTATGTGCCGGATTCGGGAGCGCAAAGCGCGGAGAAGCCGGATAGTATGGAGCCATGAGCAAGAAGGGCGACAGCCCGGAATGCGAATGTATGTGCCGGATTCGGGAGCGCGAAGCGCGGAGAAGCCGGATAGTATGGAGCCATGAGCAAGTAGGGCGACAGCCCGGAATGCGAATGTATGTGCCGGATTCGAGAGCGCGAAGCGCGGAGAAGCCGGAGAGTACCAAGAAAGGAAATAAATATTATGATGAATGCAGGAGATATTGCATTTCCCCATTTAGGCATTTACCTGGAGAATGTTCCCAGAAGCTTTTCCGTATTCGGTTTCGAAATCGCCTTTTACGGCCTGATCATCGGAATCGGGGTACTGGCAGGCATTCTGATGGCGGTGCATCAGGCAAAGGTGACAGGAGAAAATCCGGATACGATCTGGGATTTCGCCATTTATGCCGTGATCTTTTCCGTGATCGGAGCCAGAATCTATTACGTGGTCTTTGCCTGGGACTATTACAAGGACAATCTGTTAAGCATCTTCAATACCCGTAACGGCGGTATGGCGATCTACGGCGGTGTGATCGGAGCATTCCTGACACTGCTCATTTATTGCAGGATCAAGAAGATCAACCCGTTCCGGCTGGGAGATCTGTGTGTGCCAGGGTTGATCCTGGGACAGATCATCGGCCGCTGGGGTAACTTTATGAACCGTGAAGTATTCGGGGAATATACGGACAGTTTTCTGGCCATGCGGCTTCCTATCGAAGCTGTGCGCAGCCGGGATATTTCTGAGAATGTAGCAGCTCACATTATCGATGGGACCAATTACATTCAGGTACATCCCACTTTCCTCTACGAGAGCCTGTGGAATCTGATGATCCTGATCCTTATGCTGGTGTACCGCAAGCACAAAAAGTTCGAGGGTGAGATCTGTCTGCTGTACTTCGGAGGCTATGGTCTTGGCAGATTCTGGATCGAAGGTATCCGGACAGATACCCTGTTTATCCCCGGAACGACCCTCGCCGTATCACAGGTATTATCCTTGTGCATGGTGATCTTCGCAGTGGTGACGGACGTTGTGGTACGTATCCGCCTGGAAAAACAGCCGAAAGTGGAAAAATATTAAAAATTTTTAAAAATTTATTAAGAATATCGAAACAGGAGCAAATACATAGATATTGTGTTTGCTCTTATTTTTATACCAGATATTGTAGCAAAAAGCGCCTTTGTCGTACGACAAGGCGTTTTTTTGCGTGGTGCTGTCGAAAAAAGCTACTTGATTTCTCTTGTAAAATACCCTATTTTAGTATAAAATCATAATAAAAGTGGGAGAAAGTGGAGGTAAGTGCCACAAAGTGGTAGATTTTTAGAAAAATGACCTCCTTTTCGTGGCAGTCCCCTTTTGGATGAATGGTGGTGAGTGCGATGTTTATGAGCGAGTACAACCATACGTTAGATACGAAAGGCAGGTTGATCATTCCGGCGAAATTCCGAGAAGTCTTAGGAGAGGAATTTGTGATTTCCAAGGGAATGGATGGCTGCTTATTTGTGTATGCCAACGATGACTGGAATGCTTTTGAACAGAAGCTGACCTCATTACCTCTGATCAATAAAGAAGCAAGACAATTTGCCCGTTTCTTCCTGGCCGGTGCAGCTACGGTAGAAGTGGACAAGCAGGGAAGAATCCTGTTGCCGGCAGCACTCAGAGAGTTCGCTGGACTGGAAAAGGACGTGGTACTGGTCGGCGTCGGCAGCCGTGTGGAGATCTGGAGCAAGGATAAATGGGAGAATATGAACTCCGATACCGATATGGATGAGATCACCAGCGCCATGGAAGGACTGGGACTGACCATTTAACGGGTGAAAAACGTGACCGAGAAAGGATGACCGTCGTGGAATTCAATCATTATTCTGTGATGCTGCATGAGACCATTGAACAACTGAATATTAACCCGGACGGCATCTATGTGGACGGAACTTTAGGTGGAGGAGGACATGCCTACGAAGTATGCAGACGCCTGAAAAACGGACATTTCTACGGCATTGATCAGGATGATGCAGCAATCGCAGCAGCATCCGCAAGATTGCAGCCGTTTGGAGATAAAGTGACCGTGATCCGCAACAATTATGTGAATGCAGTGGAGGCCCTCAGAGAATATGGTGTCACCGGCGTGGACGGAATCGTGCTGGATCTGGGAGTATCTTCCTATCAGCTGGATACCGAAGACCGAGGATTTTCCTATCGGTTTGATGCCCCTCTTGACATGCGGATGGATCGCAGGCAGACCCTGACAGCGAGAGATATCGTCAACAATTATTCCGAGATGGAACTGTATCACATCATCCGGGATTACGGTGAAGATCCTTTTGCCAAGAATATAGCGAAACACATTGTGAAAAACAGGGCAGACAAGCCCATTGAGACCACCTTTGAATTAAATGAGATCATCAAAGCCGCAGTCCCGGCAAAGATGCGACAGAACGGACATCCTTCGAAGCAGACTTTCCAGGCAATCCGTATCGAATGTAATCAGGAACTGGAAGTACTGAAAAAGGCGCTGGACGAGCTGATCGATCTGCTGAATCCCGGCGGAAGGTTCTGCATCATTACCTTCCATTCCCTGGAGGACCGGATCGTGAAGAACGCATTCCGCAGGAATGAGAATCCCTGCACCTGTCCGCCGGAATTTCCGGTGTGCGTATGTGGTAAGGTCTCCAAGGGAAAGGTGATCACCAGAAAACCCATTCTTCCCAGTGTGGAAGAACTGGAAGTAAACAGCAGATCCAAGAGTGCAAAGCTCAGGGTATTTGAGAAAAAATAAAAGACTTTAGTAGTGAAAGCGGGGAGAAAGAGTATGGCACAGAGAAGAAGAGTAAGCAATACTCCTTACATATATGATAATACAGCAAGAGACTTACAGATCCGCAGGCAGATGGAGGAGCCCCGGAGACAACTGTCTCATGAGACAAGAAAAAACAGAGAAAAAGCAAGACATATGAGCATCGGCTACGTCACTTTTCTGATGGGAGCCCTGATCGCCTGCGCTGCTTTTCTGGTAAATTATATCCAGATGCAGTCAGAACTGACCACCAAGATCACAGAGGTGTCCAGAATGGAGAGTGAGCTAAACTCTCTGAAGCTGTCAAATGATGAAGAGTACAGCCGGATCACCAGTAATATTAACCTGGAAGAGATCAAGAGAATTGCCATCGGCGAGCTGGGAATGACCTATGCCACCGAGGGACAGGTGATTACCTACGCAAGCAGCAGCAACGACTATATGCGTCAGGCGGATACCAGCCAGAACTAAGTCTGGGAGGCAGAAAGCGTGAAGGAACAGAAGCCTAAGAAATTTTCCATAAAGATGCAGAAAAAACTTTTATGCCTGTATGCCCTGATCATACTGGCATTTATTCTGCTGTCTGTCCGACTGTCCTGGATCGTGAAAGCGGATGGAGCGACTTACGAAAAACAGGTTTTGTCGCAGCAGAAATATGATTCCGTGACATTGCCATTTCGCCGCGGGGATATCGTGGATGCCAAAGGAACGAAACTGGCAGTCAGCGAGAAGGTATATAATCTGGTCATTGATTCCTATGTAATGTTAAGCCGTGAGACTTATCTGGAACCGACGATGGAGGCGCTGTCCGCAAATTTCCCGGATCTGGATATGACGGCAGTGAGACAGTATGTGATCAGTCATCCGGATTCTTCCTGGTATGTCCCTCTCAGAAGGCTGACCTATGATCAGATCAGCGGTTTTCAGGCGGCAGCACTGGAGGACAGCAAGATCAAGGGCGTCTGGTTCCAGGAAGAATACAAGAGAGTCTATCCTAACGGTTCCCTGGCGGCGGACGTGATCGGATTCTCCAGATCGGACAACGAAGGACAGTACGGACTGGAAGAGTATTACAATGATGTGCTGAACGGAACCACCGGAAGAGAGTATGGATATCTGAATGATGATGCCAACCTGGAGCGGACCATCAAACCGGCCGTGGACGGCAATACGATACACAGTACCATTGATGCCAATATCCAGGGTATCGTGGAAAAATATCTGAAACAATTCAACGATGAGCATAAGGATGCGGTACATCCAGGTAACGGTGCGGAAAATGTGGGCTGCATTATTATGGAGGTAAATACCGGTAATATTCTGGCCATGGCAAGTTATCCGACCTATGACCTGAACGATACCAGGAATACGGACGCCCTTTTGGGATCCCGTAAGATCGAGATGGTGACCAATGCCAACGGTTATGATGTTCTGACCAAGACAGATACCTATTTTACGCAGGAAGACATTGATGCCTTAACGGATGACGAATTGCTGGACAACCTGAATTACCTGTGGAAGAACTATTGTATCTCCACTACTTACGAGCCGGGTTCCACAGCAAAACCGTTTACTGTGGCGGCAGCACTGGAGAGCGGTGCTATCACCGGCAACGAGCACTATCAGTGTAACGGATCTCTGGAAGTCGGCGGACATACGATCAAATGCCACAGCTACCGTTCCGGCGGTGAAGGTGATGTATCGGTACAGGATTCCATTGCCTGGTCCTGCAACGTAGCGCTGATGAAGATTGCAGCTACTTTGGGAAAAGAAGAGTTTGCCAAATTTCAGCAAACCTTTAACTTTGGATTAAAGACTAACGTGGATCTGGCAGGAGAAGCGAGAACGGCAAGCCTCCTGTTCCCGGTGGATCAGATGGGCAGTGCCGATCTGGCTACCAACAGTTTCGGACAGAACTTTAATGTAACAATGATCCAGATGATCACGGGATTCTGTTCCCTGATCAACGGCGGTTACTATTATGAGCCTCATATGGTGGATAAGATCACCAATTCTAACGGCGCAACAGTGGAAAACATAGAGCCCAGAGTACTGCGTCAGACCATTTCCGAGAGCACCTCGGCGAAGATCAGACAGTACTGCCGGGCTACCGTAATGGAAGAGGGTGGCGACCGCAGAACCGGTAGAACCGCAAGACCTGCAGGTTATGCCATCGGTGGCAAGACCGGTACCGCAGAGACCATTCCCCGTAAAAACGGTGAGTACGTAGTATCCTTTATGGGATATGCACCGGCGGATGATCCCCAGATCGCTATCTATGTGGTCGTGGATCGTGCCAATGCATCTCCGCAGGATGATGCGAAGTTCGCTACTGGAATCGTAAGAAATGTACTGACAGAAGTGCTGCCTTACCTGAATATTTTCATGACAGAAGAACTGTCTGAGAAGGAGATCCAGGAGCTGGCAGAAAAACAGATCGAGATTACCAATCAGTATACCCAGAAGCCCGAGGACGGTGAAGATCAGAATAACGGTGACGGAACCGGTGATGGACAGACCGGAGACGATCAGACGGGCAGTGGAGATGGAACCGGCGACGCTCAGGGCGGTGATAATACAACGCCTTCCGAGGATTGGAGAAATTATCCGGTGGATCCGGCCACCGGTTATCTGGTAAGCCCGATTGACGGTGGACTGATCGACCCTGTTACGGGAGCGGATGTCGGCGGCGATGATTCCCTGGGGGACAGCCCGGTCAACAATAATCTGCTGAACCAGCAGAATGAATAGTAAGGTAATCTGACGAATAGCCTCACAGCAAGAGCAATAAAATGTAAAAAGCTCTTGTTGTGAGGTTTTTTTATGGCAGATCATCAGAATCGTTTCTTTCATCGGAAGAAGATCATGACCATATTTTTCGTATGTGCGGCAGTGCTCTGCGGACTGTTGGGAAGACTATTGTATCTGATGGTATGGCGGGCGGAATATTATGAGGAAGCGGCCACAAGGCTGCACGAAAGAGAGCGCAGCATCAAGGCGGCGAGAGGACGGATTCTGGATCGCAACGGGGTCGTGCTGGCGGACAACAAGACGGTCTGTACGGTATCGGTGATCCACAATCAGATCGAGGAGCCGGAGCAGGTGATCGCCATACTGGTGAAGGAACTGGGAATCTCCGAGGAAGAGGCCAGAAAGCGGGTGGAGAAATATTCCTCCATCGAGCGGGTGAAAAGCAACGTGGATAAGACCGTGGGAGACCGGATCCGGGAATATGATCTGGCGGGGGTAAAAGTGGACGAAGATTACAAGAGATATTATCCTTACGGGGATCTGGCCAGCAAGGTGCTGGGTTTTACCGGAGGAGACAATCAGGGAATCATCGGACTGGAAGTGGTATATGAAGAGATCCTGCAGGGGGATCCGGGAATGATCCTGACGATCACGGACGCCAAGGGAATCGAGGTGGATACGGCAGGAGAGCGTCGGGTGGAACCGGTGCCGGGCATGGATCTTCGTATCAGCATCGACCGGAACATCCAGGAGTATGCTACACAGCTGGCGGCGCAGGCCTGTGCCACCAAGGAGGCGGACAGTGTTTATATAGTGGCTATGAATCCGCAGAACGGCGAGATCCTGGCTATGGTGAATTATCCGGAGTTTGATTTGAATGACCCTTATACCTTACCGGAGCTGACGGAAGTGAAGGAGGACGGCAGCATTGTGGCGGTGGACCCGGCCACACTGACGGCGGAACAGAAACAGGAAAAGCTGAATGCCATGTGGCGAAACGGCTGTATCAACGACACCTACGAACCGGGATCCACCTTCAAGATCATCACGGCCGCTGCGGGACTGGAGGCGGGAGTGGTGACCCCGGAAAGCACCTTTTCCTGCCCCGGATTTATCATCGTGGATGACCGTAAGATCCGCTGCCACAAGATTGCCGGACATGGCGGCCAGACTTTTGTACAGTGCATGGAGAACAGTTGTAATCAGAGGGTCTGGATCTGAGGCTGGGGTGAGAGTGGGGAGAAACGGGGAGGGTATGTCCCTGCTTTATAGATATTTAAGACATTTGGAACAAATTTCCGTAGATTTTATATGAAATAAAAGATATAATATAAAAAAGGGAGTTTTTGAAAGGAGTTGATACTGGCATGAGTATAGCGGAATTAACTGCAAAAATCGAAGGTTTGTCACCGGACGATTATAATATGGTAATCATGCTTGTTGATAGATTATCCGAAAAGTCAGAGGGAAACGGACTTAGAAGATTAAGCGAGGACGAACTGGTAAAGGAACTTACCGAATCAATCCAGAAGAGTGACAGGGGAGTAACAAAGCCAGCAAGAACCGTTTCAAAAAGCATGAGGGAAAAATATGCAGTTTAATGTGGAACTGTCAGAACTGGCAGAAAAGCAGTACGACAATATCCTGTCTTACATTGCAAACGTGTTAAAAAATCCACAGGCATTAGAAAGTGTTATGGATGACTTTGATGATACGATTGTAAAATTGGAGAAGATGGCGGATGCCTTTGGATATTGTAAAAGTAAGCGATTAAAGGGAATGGGATTACATAAGATCGGATTTGAAAACCACAGATATTTACTTGTATATCGTGTAAAAGGTAGTCAAGTCATTGTCGAAGGCATCTACCACGAATTACAGGATTATGAAAATACAATATAATATTAGTAAACGTTAGCAACAGCTCTTGGTTCGAGTCCAAGTATCGCCAACATAATTAAGCTTCTGGTTGACACTATTATTTCTGGCTTTGTATATGATACTATTAAGTGTCTGTTTGAAAGGGAAAATGGTGAGTGTATGAAGAAAATGATTCTGATTTTGGGTCTGGGTTGGTGCGGCGATATGGTGTAATGGAAACATGTAGTTGATAAGTGCCCCAGACCTACCAAAAATTATGAGAACTCTAGTCGGAGTTCTCTTTTTATATTTCTACATCATCACTAATCGCCTTATTAAATCTCTGGCTATTTTCGCCACTGCCAAAACATTTTCCCAGCGTTATTGTATGAAATGTAAGGAGGACAGAAAAGAAAATGTCCGAAACAAAATAGTAAATGCGAAAC
>OBJG01001624.1_pt1 | contig 16355 bp, 7 predicted proteins | sample 1517941 | NCBI WGS metagenome assembly OBJG01 (sample SAMN04571712, study PRJEB22368) | human gut metagenome | biome: human gut; material: stool | host: Homo sapiens | place: Luxembourg | collected 2012-09-21
CGCGCGGGTCGAGTCCGGCAGTAGGTTCGTCTACCACTAAAATACGTGGCAGGTGCAACAGAATCAGAGCGATACCGATACGTTGTTTCATACCGCCGGAGAAAGAACCGATTTTCTCATCTTTACGGTCGAACATATGGACGGCGCGGAGGACATACTCCAACCGCTCACGGCGCAGCTCGGGATTGACGAGGCCCTTCAAGATCGCCTGATAATCGAGAAATTCCCAAGATGACATATTCTCGTATGTCCCGAACTCCTGTGGCAGGAAACCGATCAGGCTCTGCAGTTCCTCCCGGTAGACACGCGTATCCAGTCCGTTGATCCAGATACTGCCGTAGCTCTGTTCCAAAATGCCGCAGATGATACGCATCAGGGTGGACTTACCTGCTCCGTTCGGTCCCAAGAGGCCGAACATACCTGTACGGATCTCGAACGATACGCCTCGGAGTGCCTTGAACGGCTGCCGACGTTTCCCGATCAGCGGAATACTTTTCACCATACGGAACCACGAACGACGCAGCCCGGCGAAACGTCCTTTTACACGCTCGATATTGATTTCCTTCTCATACAGATAGCCAGAAGTCACATAGATTGCTATGCAGAACGCCCACAACACCCCGATCGTCCCCACCAAGTTCGGATTATCCAATTTGCGGAACAGACCAAAAAGGATCAGTGGAGGAAGGCCCCAAAAGATGATCCGGTTAACGTATTTCACTATCCGGCTTCCTGCAAACCGTCCATAGAGATATTCACGTACCTTGCGCCACAGGTAAAGCGTTGCGGCGTAGACTGCGAAAGAGAGAAGAAATATCCACAACCTGTTCCCGACAAAGAACCAGGTGAACCAGACACCAAAACCTAACAGGACGAACTGCCAGCCCAGTTCCATAAAGAATCCTCTTTCTCGCGTCTGAAGCGGGATCGCAGAAGCACCAGTGGTATCCGCATAATCAGAGGAGGTATCAGGACTGATCTTTTGCGATTCCATGTCAGGCACGGGAACGGGACAGTCATCCGGCAATCCGGCAGGTATAAGGTAGTTTTTCTCCAAACCTAACCGTCGACGGATCAGCAGGCCACTCTTCCACTGGCGGCTGACACGTCCCGGCCAGTCGTATATCTTCACCAGGTTGCGGACGGATATATGGATGTCCGTCTCCGGATCGATCACCTTCGAACGGGCACGGCGGAGACTTGTCTGCATAAAATAGGTCACTCCCGGAATACCGGCCAACAACAACACCCCATAGACGGACTGCCACAGGAGGCCACCACCATAAAACCAGATACAGCCGGCTCCTGCCATAAAGAGCAAACCGTGCAGAACCCATACTTTCGCGGACAGCTCCTTGTACCATTGCAGCGTGTTTTCCAGTCCCATACAAACGGTAGGGATCAGGATCAGCGTCAACAATGCAGAGAAGGAAAGACCGCCGATCACAGTAATGGCAAACGGTGCACCGATCGCTCCGGCATACTCAGAGTTACCCATCGCCATCGGCAACATGGCTACGATCGTCGTGATGGAAGTAATTAGGATCGGGCGAATACGTGACAGCCCAGCCGTCATCAACGCCCTGTTGCGGCGATAACCTCGCCGGCGGAGAATGTTGGCATAATCGATCAGGATAATACCATTGTTCACCACTACTCCCAGTAGGATCAGAAACCCGATCATCACGTTCGCATTGTTCAGCAGGCTGTTGCCCGTCAGCAACAACGCCAGCAGCGAACCGATCGCAGCCAGCGGGATGGAGAACAGCAGGACGAACGGCGTCACAAAGGACTCGAACACCGAAGCCAGGATCATAAAGATCAGGATAAAGGCAGCCAACAGCAGAAACTTGAAGTCGGCAAACATATCTTCCTCGTGAAACACTTCGACCGCCACGCCCGAAGGCAGGTTATAACCCGACACCAACTGGTCGATATCCGACCGGTAGCCTTCGAGGAGGTCTCTCGACTCTTCAACGTCGCGCGAGAAAGAATAGAACAACTCAATCTGCTTGTCCTGGTTCACACGGGTGACACGGGCACGCCCGCGGCCATAATTGACGGAGGCGATATCTTCCAGCCTGTGCAGGCTGCCGGAAGCGCTTGGTATATGCACTTCGCGCAGGTCGTCCACCGTCTTGTCCCGATTCTTGCCAGCCTCTTCCTCCTCTACCGTCCGGTTACGGATGATGATATCGTAGGTATCCTCCCCCACCTTGAAAGAAGTCCCGGACGAAATCTCCGGGTTCAGAGACGTGAGGCCGGAAGCTATGTTCTGGCGAGAGATATCGTAGGAGGTCAGCAGGATCGGGTCGAAACCGAGACGAATCTCCGGCTGCGGGCGACTGTAGGAGACACGGGTATTGCGGATGAACTCCTGTTCGTCGAGGTAATAGCGGAAATCCTCCGCCACCCGCTGCATAAGGTCAAAATCAGAACCTTTGATCACAATGCGTTCGCGGTTCTCACCGATACCCAAAAGACGCATGAAGCTCCCCATGCCACCCATCATATCCCCGGAGCCGCCTCCCCCTCTGCTCCCACCGCTTCCGGCTTCAGAAAGTGATATTTCGGCGCCGTTGATGGTACGGAGGCGAGTTTGCACATCGGATTTAATGTCAGTGATGCTGCGCTTCCCGATCTGGCGGTAATCTTCTTTGAGAACAAGTGTCAGCTCGGCGTCCGTTTCCCGGATACGGCTGATCAGATCTTGTTTCTCCGGAAACCCGGCAAGGCGTTCCTCGATGACACGAACGACCTGGTCGGCATTCTCCAGCGTGCTGCCGGTCGGCATCGTCACATAGATGCTGAAACGGTCGCTCTCCACCTCTTTTCGGTCCTGGATATTCAGGGAGACAGAAAGGATCAAGCAAAGGAACAGCAGGATGACGGCCCCAAAGACCGTCACACCGGAATTCCTCATGCAGGTCTTCAACAACACCAGATAGATTTGTACCGGCCGCTGCGTGACAGATACTTTTTCATAAAAGACCGTGCCCCTATCCGGCTTCCTCAGTACCGTATAGGTAGCCATCGGAATGAAAAGGAGGGCGACAGCGAGAGAGATCAGGAGAGTCGAGATGATGGAAACGCCGATATGGTGTCCCATCAGCTTGATCAAAAAATTATCGGAAAAGACGAATGGAAGGAAGACCGTAACCGTTGTTAGGGTAGCGGCAAGGATGGAGCGCCAGACCTCGCGCGTACCTTGCGTCACGGAACGTTCGGGTGTATTGCCGGTAGATGAGATGCGGTAGATGTTCTCCAAGACTACCACACTGTTGTCCAGCAGCATACCAATCGCCAGCGCCATACCAACCAACGTAAGGCTATTGATCGTAATCCCTGCCCCGTAGAAGAAATTGAATGCCGTATAAACGGAAATCGGGATGGACAGAGCGATGAAGAACACCAACCGTAGGTTCTTCAGGAAAAGCCAGAGAATGACGACGGCAAGTAGACCACCCACGATCGCAAGGCGGATGATTTGGTCAATGTTATCCTCCATCGTCTCCGCTTGGTTATTCTCTACGACGATCGAGAGGTCGAGCGGGGCAAGCTGCTCGTTCAGACGGTCAATCACTCCGACCGTACGGTGAGAAAGCTGGATCAAGTTGGCCTGCGAGTCAGCAAGCAGGGAAACGGAAACGGCATCTTTGCCATTGACCCGACTGTAGCTTGTCTCCTCTTTCATGTCGAAGAAAACGGTGGCAACGTCTTTCAGCAACACGGGGCCAGAGGCAACGACGATGTTTTCGAGGTCGGAAACTTCGGTATAAGGAGAATTGACATGGACAAAGTATTTCCCGTCCGGCTCACTGGCATAGCCGACAAACGCCTTCTCTTGCGTATTCTGTGTTAAGAGGCTGCTAATAGCGGAAGGAGTCAAATTGAGGGCTTTGCAGGCATCAGGATCGAGTTGCACCTCTATGGCCTTCTCGCGACCACCATAGATATTGACGGAAGCGATGCCGTCAATGTTTTCCAGGTCGGGCCTTATCTCTTTCTCCACTAAGTTACGAACCCGGTCCGTACCACCCGATCCACGCACCTGGAGCGACATGAAGCCACCGGCAAGCATCGAAACATCGATCTTTTGTACCTGTACTGTAAAGCCTTCGGGAAGAGAAGAGGCGATTTCGTTAATCTTCTCCTGCAACTTCAGGGCAGTAATTTTGAAGTTGATATTTGACTTGAAGTCAATCTTGATGGAAGACTGGCGGCTATCGATCAGGGATTCGATTTGCTCTACTCCACCTATGGTCCCAATAGCCCCTTCGATAGGGATCACGACTTCCGACTCGACATACGACGGATCCATATCCTGTGCCGAGGTGACCTGTACAAACAGCATCGGAAGCTCCGCATTAGGCAACAGTTCTACCGGCAACTGCTTGTACGACACGTAGCCTAATCCTGTCAAGGCTATGAACAGCATACAGATCGCAATCTTCCTATGTAGTAAAAAATTCATTTTCCCCTTTTCATTTTTTCAAATACATAATATACACACGGGATTACCATCAGACTCATGACGGTCGAAGTCACCAACCCACCGATCACTGCGATCGCCATAGGTGAACGAAGTGAAGCACCTTCGCCGAAGCCGAACGTCATCGGCAGGAGAGCTAGGATCGTCGTGAGCGTCGTCATTAGGATCGGGCGGATACGTTGCTGGCCGGATTCCACGATGGCATCCGTCAGCTCCATGCCGGATTGTTTCAACTGGTTGATACGGTCGACTAGGATAATCGAGTTGTTCACCGCAATACCGACCAGCATCACGATGCCGATCACTCCCATCATATTGATCGTCGTCCCCGTCAGAAAGAACAGTAGAATCGCCCCTACCACCGCCAACGGGATCGTCAGCAAGATCGTGAAGGGATGCAACAGCGACTCAAACTGCGAAGCGAGTACCATATAGACCAGGATCACCGAAAGGGCCAAAGCAAACATCAGGCTGTTCATGGACTCCTGGCGCTTCTCTTCCTCGCCGGTAACGGTAATCAAATAGTTGGCAGGCAAGTCAATATCTTTCACTGCAAAGCGTATTTCGTCCGCCACCTTGTCAAGCGAATAGCCAACATCGAGATTGGCCGTTACCTTGCTGATGCGGTTCTGTCCACGACGGAAGATTTCTTTCGGAGCCTGCGAACAGGTGATCGTTGCGATCTCCTGCAAGCGGAATTCTTTCTCACCGTTTCGTATGACCAGTCCACCGAGGTCGTGCAAGGTGATATCGGGAACCTTGATCAGGATATCCCGCATCTCTCCCCGGTACTCCATCTTGCCGGATTCGAGGCCGCCGAGCTGCTGCTTCAACTGTTCGATAACGGTCGAGACGCTGACATTATGAATGCCGGCAACCGTGCGGTCGACGGAAATCGTTACCTCCGGGGCACCGTCTTCAACGGACGACTGGACATTGTAAAGTCCCGGCAGACCGGTGATCCGTCCTTTTACTTCTTCCGTGATAGACGCTATTTCGTCCAGTTCCTCTCCTTTTACCTTGACCACGATGGGGGCTCCTTCGCTTCCCAAAAGGGAGCTGAGGGAGTTCTCTTCCTGCTTCAGGGTGACCTCTAACCCTTCGGTATCTTCGGTAGCCTGTACGAACTGCGCCATCACCTCTTCGGGCGGAACGGGGCAGGAAGGCGAAAGGATCACTTTCATGACAGCCGTATTCTCCCCTTCGAATATATCATTCTCCGAACCGCTACCCGATCCGACATGGCTGTAGATCGTACACAGGGAGTCTTGCGAGATGGTGTGCATCAAATCCTCCAGGTTACCGACAGCCGAAGCGGTACGCTCCAACGGAGTCCCTTCCGGCAACTTGATAACGGCAGAGAACGCCTTGCTCCCGGCTCTCGGCATAAACTCCGTACCGATAAAGGGAACCAACAACCCCGCTATCACCAGCAACATCAAAGCGCAGCCGATCACCACCCAACGGCGGCGGAGCAGCGTGCGCAACAAGGGGCTGTAACCGGTAATCCGGATGCCGTTTCCCCCCCGTGTACCACCACCAGCACCACGATCCTGCCATCCGGTAATCCGGTCATACAACATCGGGATCACCAAGATCGCCACAAACAACGACGATACCAGCGAGAACGTCACCGTCCAGGCCTGATCTTTAAACAGTTCTCCAGAAGCGCCATGTAGATAGACAATCGGCAGAAAGACGACGATCGTCGTCAACGTCGAGGCAATGACCGCACCGGCCACTTCGGAGGTTCCCGCTATGGCAGCTTCACGTATCGTCATCCCTTTCTCCTGATTACGGAAAATACTTTCGATCACTACGATCGCATTATCCACCAACATACCGGCTCCGAGCGCCAATCCACCAAGCGTCATGATATTGAGGGTAAGATGATTAAAGAACATCAAGTTGAAAGTTGCGACAATGGAAATCGGGATAGCCAAGCTGACAATCAACGTCGTCCCCAAACGACGAAGGAAGACGAACAAGATCACCACCGCAAGGATAATCCCTAAAACGGCACTGCTCTTCACCTCTCCTATTGCATTCTTGATAAAGGTACCCTGATTCGTGATCACCTGAAAACGATAGCCGGGCAACGCCTGCTCAATAACCGCCAACCGGCGAATCACACCATCGACAACCTTCACCGTATTGAAACGCATTTCCTTGTAAACAGACAATCCGATACTGCGCTTGCCATTGATGCGGACAATATTTTCCGGACGATCATTCTCGAAGCTGACAGTAGCGACTTCACGTAGGAATATCGGAGCTTTGTCCATAGACGATGTGGAAACCGCACCGGAAGTCCCCGAAGCCGTAGCCTCAGCCGCAACCGGCTTATAACCGACAATCAGATTCTCAAAATCACTCTCCGTCGCAAACAAGCTCGAACTCTTGACCAAGTATTGCAGTCCCAACTCGCTGACACGACCGCCGGAGACGCTTTGGTTATTCGCCTCTATCTTGGAAGACAAATCATTTATCGTCAATTTAAAGGCATCCAGCTTATAAGGGTCCGTACGGATCATTAGCGTACTAACCTCATCGCCCGACAACGTAACATCCGCAACCCCTTCCAGACTGATCAACTCGTTACGAATATAGCTCTCCGCCACCTTCCGAAGCTCCGCCATATCGGTAATGCTACGGTGCGAAAGTCCAATCAGAACGACAGGAGACTGATTCGGATCATGCTGCGTGATCTTGAGTTCGGTGATATCTTTATTTTGGGCAAAAGGGTTCATAGCTTTCTGCAAGTCAAGAAAGGCCTCATCCATATCTTTCTTCCAAGTGTACTCGACCGTAATGCGGGCGGAACCGGCACGGATCACGGATGAAACCTGTATCACGTCACTCTGCCGAATCGCCATCGACTCCATGTTCTTGACAAACTGCTTCTCAATCTCCTCCGGCGGACGTTCGCCTGCCTTCAACTCGATAAAAAGACGGGGATTATTCAGGTCGGGCAACAGGTCAACCGCCAACTGGTTATAGGAAATCTTGCCCAACAGCAGGATCGCCAATACCAACATACAAATTGTGACCGGATTGCTTACCGCAAATTTGATAATACTTTTCATTTCTGAACTTTTACCTTTGCATTCTCTTTTAATGTCTCGAAACCTTTCACCACCAAATTATCGTTCTCTTTCAGCCCTTCCAGAATCTGGATGTTCTTGTCGTCTTCCAGTCCGGTCTTGAGTTCGCGAAGCAGGGCCGTGTTCTTCTCGACGATATAAACGTATTTGACACGGCGGTTGGACTGAATCACATCTTTCGGTATGATGATAGCACTGTCCGCCTTATTCACCACGATATCAGCTTTGACAAACATGCCGGGACGGAGTTTCAAACCGTCATTCTGTATCAGTATCTTCCCTTTGAAAGTACGGGTTTCGGAACTGATGGCAGGCGACAATTCGCTAATCACCCCTCGGATCGTATCTTTGGGCAACGTATAATGGGTGATATAGACCGGCTGATCCGCTTTCACATACCCGATAGCACTTTCCGGCAGATTGATATCCATGTACATACGAGCATAGTCCATGATACCGACTATCGGTTTCCCTTGTTCGATACGGACATCAGACGTATAATGGGGCAAATCCACGATCACACCGTCGAAAGGAGCTTTGACATTCATCTTCTCCAAATTGAGCTTACCGTTCTCGTAATCATAGCGGGCGTTTGTCACTTTTACCTCCGTATTACGCATTTCGCTAAGCGTCACACCGCCTTTCTCATACAAGGCTTTCTGCTTCACTTGCTCCTGCTCGGCTATTTCAAGACTCAACTCTTTGGCATCTATAGCGATACCGTTTTCGTATTCCCGGTCTTCGAGGCGGACGATCAGTTGTCTTTTGGAGACGATATCTCAGTTTAAAGGGCTTGCCTGTACGGGGATTGGTTTGCAGTTTGTACAAGCCACTCATTTCGGAATTGAGCGTTACTCCATAGGTAGGCTGTGCCGTACCGGTCGTATTGACCAGCTTGCTAATAGAACCTTTCTTCAATTTCGTTACCGACACGGGTGTAGCAATATCGTTCTGTGTATTCTGTGGCTGATTATTACAACCTGCCGTCAACAGGACGAACAATAAGAGAGATGTGATTGTATATTTCATATTCATATTATTTTTTCGTTACTAAATCTTCCATCGGGACAATAGGCACATCGTGCTCGAAATCGTAGAGGGAAAGTATCTTAAGGTTCAATAATTCGATCTTATAATTGATAAGCGCCTGCGTATAGGCGATCTTTTTATTTGAAAGCTGGGTCTGGAATTGGTTCATGTCCATACCAGTTATATCGCCTTCCCGGTAACGGGTCAGATTCAAATCATAGGTACGCTGTGCATTTGCAACATTCTGCTTGGCTATCTTGATCTGCGAAAGCAAGTTTTCCAGGCTACGCCAGGTCTGGCGGATGTTCAGTTCAATGTTGACTTTGTCTTCATGGAATTCCAGCCTGTTGATCTTCTGGGCTACTTCCTGTGCCTTGATACGGGCTTTCTTCTCTCCCCAATCAAAGATCGGGACACTGAAGCTGATGGCAACACGCGGATTCTGCGTCGGGTTATTATAAATTTTTTCCAGATGTCGGTTATCACCGATCAGACCGAAGGAGAGAGCAATATCTCCCTTGAACTCGTTCAGAGCCTTCGTCTTAATCATATCGAAAGCTAGTTCTTTGCTCTCAATCTCACGCTGACGCAGTTCCAGACGCGATTCAAGACCATGCTGTATCGCCTTTTCCAGATTCACTTCCACCGGCTTGATCTGTACTTCGGCAAAGACCATGATATCCTCGTTCAGATCCATCCCCAACGTCTGCTTTAACTGGTCTTTCGAGTTTTCAAGCGATACTTGCTGTTCTTCTAGAGAAGAACGCGCGGAAGCGAGATTCACTTCCGCTTGAAACAACTCATCGCGAGCAGCCAGGTCGGCTTCCACCTTATTCTTGATAATCTCATAGCTTTGCTGTGCATTGGTCAGTTCTTCCCTAGTAATAGCCAATTGGCTTTGTGCCATATAGACAGAATAGAACTGTTGGGTAATATCCTTTTCCGTACTCAACCGTTGCAATGCGTAGCTGATATTGGCATTTTCATAATCGTATTCGATCTGTTGCAGTTCCATCTTACGCTTGTTATAAGTAAAGATGGGTTGCGAAAGCTGCAGGTAAAGGTCGTTGCTGAACGCCTTGTTACTGGTCTTCGTACCGTCGATATTGGAGTTATTATCCTGCCAGCCGAAACGGTTGATCAATGAGAGAACACCATCCGTCCACAAGATCGGTTGATCCACCTGGAATGTTCCAGTCGCACTGAACCTCTCATTCGTATACCACTGAGACAGGCGGTTATCGAAACTGCGGCTCTTGCTGTAATCCACCGGATTAAGGTTCAACGAGAACTTCGATTTCAGGGAAGCCCGCTGTGCAACCAAGTTCTGCTGATAACGTTCCAGATTCATGTGGGAACGGCGCAGGGAAGGACTATGCTCTTCCGCTATATCCATCGCCTTCTCGATCGTCAGCGAGACCTGCCCCTGCGACGAGACATACCCACCTAGGCAGACGGCAGCCGTCAGTATTATCTTTTTCATGGATAGTAACTCTCTTCGTATCATGTATCTAATTCTATTAATATCGTTTTACTATTTTGACCGCATCTGCCGTCACGCTTCGTAGTTTGCACTCGTTCGTCAGGGTGATCCGGACCGTATCGGAACTGAAGTAGTAGGCGCCTATGGGTTCCCAGCCTTCATTCGCTTTTTTCAGATCTATATAAGCATCTTCGTTTTCTTCGTCATACTCCACCTTAAAATGGTATTCACCGCCAGCCTGCTTATTATATTTCAGCTCATTGTCTTTGGAAACATAATAGTAGACATCATATTGTCCGGCAGAAAGAATCGGAACTTTCCAGGTTGCCGTTTGGCTGCCGTTACCACTCTTGATCACATAGGCTGACCGGATATAACGGCCATAGTAGGCGGCATTCGTCGTAGCCGTCCACTGCAACGGGGCACGCCAGGGAGAGACACCGGCATATTTAAAAGAAGTATTTTCGACCTTATCGAGCCACTTGGGCAGAAGCCCAACCACGGCTGGTTCGGACAGGAAAAAAAGAGAATCTTCATTATCGACGATCACCTCTCCTTCCACTACGGGAGAAAAGTCTGTAACAATGAAATCTCCTTCGGTATCGACCGCCCTCTCTCGTTCTTCCCGGATGTTAGTAACAGGCAGGTTCAGTATACTCGGCAGATTTCCGGCTATCAGCGTATTCACATCCACTTGGCGAGGCGCTTCCTCCCAGACCGTTACCAGCAACTTGGTCTGTCGGGCGGCAAGAGGCAGTTTACGGCTCACACGCGGATCGATACTCGGACCATAGCCTCCGATCTGTATATTGAGTTGAAGCATACCGTCATTATCAGAATTATTGCTGACCAATTGCTTCAGCACGAAACTCTCCTGTCCCTTGTTCGTGATCTTGGTCACTTCGGGCTGCCCGATCGTATAGAAAGGAAGAGGCGTCGGACGATCCCATCCGGAAATACCTGCACGGATATCGGCCCCGCTGATCATCTCCAACGTATCTAACAGGTTCTCGAAGCGCATATTACGAAATTCGTTCCGTTCCAACAGGGCATACAGGGAATCCCTGAACAGACTTATCCCCATATTCACTTCGGCAGGAGCAAACAAGCAATACCCTTTCAGACTGATCGTGTTATTCAGCAAATCGAGATGTTTCACATCAGACAGAAGCTCTTTAAACGAATATCTCTCCATCAGCAGGTTCGCTTTCTCATTATTGCTGATCCCGTTTATCTCGCGTTCCCACCCATTATTATCGGATTTCCTCTGCAGATAAAGTTCGACCAACCGGTTCGTAACAGACCATTCGGAAGAATAGATATTATACCGGAAATTATAGAGTTCGGGAAACAGGAAATATGGATTGCTTTGGGAAGAGATATTGAACTTGCCTCGACTGCCAGAAGAGAAATTATAGTTACCTTCCGTCTGCGAAAAAATCCACAGGAAACTGTTCATCACCCGAATCTCCGCCTCTTCTTCACTGATCTCACGCCCTCCCCGCTTCGACCATTTCAACTGGTTTTTCTTGCTTCTGACAAAATCCATCTGATTGAACATACAGCCCAGTTCCGGGAAAAGAACCATTTCCGGCTGCACCACTTCCTGCGCTTGCGACCAGGAACGGACATAGCTATAGAACTGTGCCGGAACTTCCACCACTGAAAACTGGTCGAACGGGTAACTCAACTTATACGTACGTTCGAGATTCTCCCGCAGGTTGCGGATCAATCCCGGAATCGTATCACGGATCGAATCGAACGCCGCCTCGTAATAATCGTGCCCTTTTATATGCCAGATGCTATAGAGCGTACTATCACTTTCCACACTCTTCTGTTCGTATTTTCCGATAATAAGGGAAATGGACTGATAGGGATTGTTTGCTGACTGCGAAATAGCAACCAGTCCGGGAAGCGGCTTCACATCCAACCGAAAACGACTAAAATAGGTCTGTTGCCAATCAGGACTCTTGTCGCTATACCCCGTTCCGGGACGCGGATACCAATAGGTTTCGGGCGTAAACAGCACATAATCTGATGTCTGAAAACTATATTTCTTATCGAGCTTAAGCATTTCCTTATCATACGGTTGCTGCAAGACCTCCTCCGGGATATCCAGATAACAAAAATCATCCTTTATCCTCCCCTCATAACTGACCGAAAACGAAATGGTATCACCCTTTTCTATCTTCCTTCCGAAATCCACCGCTAAAATCTGTTCCTCCCGCTTAAAATTCAACGACTTCTCTCCATCCTTTACCTCCTCGACCCTCAATCCGGGATTCAGGCAAAAGATAAATACTTCCGATGCAGCAAGCGCCGTTCCCTCCATCCCGACAACGGAACGGATTGTTTCAGACTTCTGTTCCACCGAAATATCGTAGTAATCAATCGCCATCTTTGGCTCATATACATATTTATTATTAATACTTGTGTACAAAGCACGCATCTCCCCTTCCCTGAGAATCGAACGTACATGTCGAAAACCCGCCGTCCCCATTAGCAAGAACATGCAGAACGAAAGGAATAACCACGGATAATGGCTTCTCCTAGCATTCGGCAACCGCTTGAACAAGAAGATCGTAAAGAAGATAAATCCCAAACCGGCAAAGAAATAAATCGCTCGGTGGTTTAAGATCAGCTCCAGGTTACTGAACCCGACGATCGTCGATTTGAACAACGGCAGGTTATACACCATATAATCGAACAGATAGTAGAACTTATCCTGTATATAAAACAAGGTCAGCCCAATATACCCTAACAAAAGTATAAAAGTGAGCGCCTGATTCTTTAACAACAACATAAGGAAAATTGAAAGTCCGATGATAAATATCAAAGTAGGAATACTGATCAGAAAGAAATAAACCAGATAAACCGGCAAATCGACCGTCACGCCCGATGCCATAAAGTTAAAAGCCAGCACAATCGCCAATACCAGCAGGTTCAGGAACAGGAACACCCTGAGGTTTCCCCATATCTTCCCGACCACATACTCGGCATTACTGAGCGGCCGGACATAAAAGACCTCGGAAGTATCGAGCTTCTTGTCCCTTTTCAGAAATTCGGAAGAAAGGAAAACTGCGACCACCGCCTGTCCCGTATTCAACAACAAAAGGTTCAGATAGGGTATATTGGATGAAACCGATTTTGCAAACCACAGGCCGAAATTGTCCTCCATCAACATCATGGCAAAGTTGAAAAATCCTAAAAACACCACGGCAAGCAGGGTGAAGATACGGAAGAACCAACTCCTCACCAATATCTTGCTTTCGTATTTAGCTACAGATCGTATGTTCGTGATAAATGACATAGGCAAGTGATCTCTTTTAATCGTTTCTCCAACGGTTCAACTTGTTTTCCATATAATAGACATAGGCATGTTCCAGATTAGGCGGATAGGATTCCGCATCATATCCCTGTACCTCGTCAGCCACGACCTGCACTTCCCAGCCCGTACCAGAGGGAATCGTCGAGATAACCGGATACAGTTTATCCACCTCATGCAATTCGTCGCTAGTCACCCGTATACGCCACACTTTTCCTTCCGCCTGCCTCAACATATCTTGCGGGGAACCGTAAAAAGAAACTTCTCCCTTATTCATAAGCGCCATACAGTTGCATGTACTCGATATATCGCCCACGATATGGGTGGAAAGGATAATTGTCACGTCGTTTTCGCTGACTTCCGACAGGAGATTGCGAAAACGAATCCGCTCCTCAGGATCGAGCCCCGTCGTGGGTTCGTCTACAATAATCACTTTCGGATGATGAATCAATGCCTGCGCAATCCCCAAACGGCGCTTCATACCTCCCGACAACTTATTGGCATACCGGTCGCGAACATCAAAAAGTCCGACATTCTCCAACATCTCGTCCACTGCATTTTTCCGCAAAGACTTACAGTTCATACCGGAAAGACGCGCAGCATAATCTAAAAACTCGTACGTTTTATATTTGGCGAAAAAACGGAAATCCTGTGGTAGATATCCCAATACCCCCCGTATCTCCTTGCGCTGCCGCATCAGGTCGTACCCGCAGATATTCACCTCACCCGAAGTAGGTTCCATAAGAGCTACTAAAATACGCATCAAAGTAGATTTGCCAGCCCCGTTCGGGCCCAAAAGTCCGAACATACCAGTCGATATTTCTAGACAAACATCTTTCAATGCATGGTTTCCGTTCGGATACACTTTATTGAGTTTTCTAATCGATATGCTCATCAACAAGTAAATTCAAATTCATATAAATAGAGAGTCTAAAGATAATAGTTATAATATAAAAACAGGCACGGATTACATGGATTTCACAGTTTTAAATCAAATTAAACCGTGCAATCCGTGTAATCCGTGCCCGAAAAACAGATAAAACTATGTAAATCTATCGATTAATAGTTCTGTTTCATCGGTTCGAAGTAAGCCTGAGGATGTTCGCATGCCGGACATTTCTGCGGAGCTTTCTTTGATTCGATAACGAAACCGCAATTACGACACTGCCATAAGATAGCTTCGGCTTTTTCAAACACCGTACCTGTTTCGATGTTAGACAACAGCTTGCGATACCGTTTTTCGTGTTCAGCCTCAACCTTGGCAATCATACGGAAAGCAACAGCAATAGTTTTAAATCCTTCTTCTTCAGCAATATCAGCGAAAGCAGGGTAAAGGTCAGCCCACTCTTCGTTTTCTCCGGCAGCAGCAGCAGCCAGGTTTTCAGCAGTTGTTCCGATCACGCCTGCCGGATAAGCTGCTGTGATTTCAACCATACCACCTTCGAGGAATTTGAAGAAACGTTTGGCGTGTTCCTTTTCCTGTTCAGCTGTTTCCATAAATACACCTGCAATTTGTTCGTAACCTTCTTTTTTGGCCACGCTTGCGAAGAACGTGTAACGACTTCTTGCCTGAGATTCACCGGCAAATGATTTCAGCAGATTCTGCTCGGTACGAGTACCCTTAATACTTTTTTCCATAATGCTAATTTATGTATATATAAAATAAGTTCATATAATCACTCTAAATAAATAACGTTCAAAGGTAGGAAAATGTTCAGGCAAACAGCAAATTTACATATACAAAATATTTCTATAATCCAATAGATAATATTTATGCTAACCCGAAAATAAATTATTTAAGTATCTAACTGCAGATTCCTTTGCAGGAGACAGAAGGTTTCATTGCAACAACAGATTCATACAAGCTTATAAAAAAGATTAAAAACATATTTACTTTTTTTGTAACTTTGCAGCACTTTTAATCAATCAGGCAGAAAGATGAAGAACAAGTTTGATTTTCAGCCCAAGCTAGTATCAGCGCTGAAAAACTACTCTAAAGAGAAATTTATGACCGACCTGATGGCCGGTATTATTGTTGGGATCGTAGCATTACCACTCGCTATCGCTTTCGGTATCGCTTCGGGAGTAAGCCCGGAAAAAGGGTTGATCACCGCTATTCTCGGTGGATTTTTCGTATCGTTGTTAGGAGGATGCAACGTACAAATCGGCGGACCGACAGGTGCGTTTATCGTAATCGTATACGGCATTATCCAAAATTTCGGAATCGAAGGACTGGCTATCGCCACTGTTGTCGCCGGTATTATTCTAGTAATCATGGGGGCGTTGAAACTAGGAACAGTTATCAAGTTTATCCCCTACCCGATCGTTGTCGGTTTCACCAGTGGTATTGCCCTCACCATTTTCACCACGCAGATGAAAGACCTTTTTGGGCTGACAATGGATAAGGTCCCTGCGGATTTCATTTCCAAATGGATCGCCTATTTCGAACATTTCGATACGATGAACCTCTGGTCGTTACTGATCGGGCTTACCAGTATCGTGATTATCGCCATCACACCGAAGTTTTCCAAAAAGATTCCGGGTTCGTTGATTGCCATTATCCTGATGACAGTTGTCGTCTACGTCATGCGCTATCATTTAGGGATCACGGGAATCGAAACGATCGGAGACCGTTTTACGATCAATGCTTCCCTGCCTGGTCCCGAAACGATCAACTTCAATATGGAAACGATCAATCTTCTGCTTCCTTCCGCATTCACTATCGCAATGTTAGGAGCGATCGAATCGTTGCTGTCCGCTACGGTAGCTGACGGTGTGACGGGAGACAAGCATAACTCCAATACCGAATTGATTGCACAAGGGGCCGCTAATATCATCGTACCTGTCTTCGGCGGTATTCCCGTTACCGGTGCGATTGCCCGTACCATGACGAATATCAACAACGGCGGACGCACTCCGGTT
>OBJG01001642.1_pt1 | contig 16201 bp, 10 predicted proteins | sample 1517941 | NCBI WGS metagenome assembly OBJG01 (sample SAMN04571712, study PRJEB22368) | human gut metagenome | biome: human gut; material: stool | host: Homo sapiens | place: Luxembourg | collected 2012-09-21
GCTTTCATGCTCCTTCCGCGTGCAGCTTTTTGGCGCTTCGCCTAAGCCCTTGTTTTCTCCCCCAGCTTTCCATGAAGAACCGAAAAGTTCGCAATTGCTCGGTATTTCCATAACCAAAAAGCCCTGCCGCATTCACGACAGAGCCTTTTTGTGCCTTGATTACGCCTTGCCAGCGCAGCCCAGCACATCCACAATCTTGTGGGCGACCATCGCCTTCACCGCGGCGCGGGCAGGCTTCAGGTACTGACGGGGGTCAAAGTGATCCGGATGTTCCGCGAAGTACTTGCGGATGCTCGCGGTCATCGCCAGACGAATGTCGGAGTCGATGTTGATCTTGCAGACCGCCATCTTCGCCGCCTTCGCCAGCTGCTCTTCCGGAATGCCAATTGCGTCGGGCATATTGCCGCCGAACTGGTTGATTTCCTTCACGAACTCCTGCGGGACAGAAGAAGCGCCGTGCAGGACGATCGGGAAGCCGGGCAGACGCTTGGAGCATTCTTCCAGCACCTCGAAGTGCAGCTGGGGCTTCTGACCGGGCTTGAACTTGTACGCGCCGTGGGACGTGCCGATGGCAATCGCCAGCGAGTCGCAGCCCGTGCGGGTCACAAACTCTTCGACTTCTTCCGGATGGGTGTACATTTCCTGACCATGCTCCACCTTCACGTCGTCTTCGACGCCGGCGAGCGTGCCGAGTTCCGCCTCGACGACCACGCCGTGGTCATGGGCATACTCGACGACCTTGCGGGTCAGGGCGATATTATCCTCAAAGGACTTGGAGGAAGCGTCAATCATGACGGACGTGAAGCCGCCGTCGATGCAGCTCTTGCACAGCTCAAAGCTGTCGCCGTGGTCAAGGTGCAGCGCAATCGGGATATCGGGGTTTTCGATAACCGCCGCTTCCACCAGCTTCACCAGATAGGTGTGGTTGGCATACGCGCGCGCGCCCTTGGACACCTGCAGGATGACGGGAGCCTTCAGCTCACCCGCCGCCTCGGTGATGCCCTGAATGATTTCCATGTTGTTGACGTTGAAAGCGCCGACCGCATAGCCGCCGTCATACGCCTTCTTGAACATTTCCTTCGTCGTAACAAGCGCCATTGGATTTTCCCTCCTGATGCAATAATGTAGGGTTTCCACCGAACCTATTATAGCACATTCTGCCGAAATAGAAAAGGGGGTTTTTTCACAAGTTGTATTTTCTTTCACAAAGTTTTGGAGAAAAAAACGACCTCACCCCCCTTTTCGGCGGATGAAGCCGTATCAGCACGCAAAAGCAGCCTGAAAAATTCGCCAACGCAATCGCGCAAAAGGGTCAAGCGTAGGGATTTCGTCCCGTTTCATTCGCCCCTGGGTTTCCCCCAATTAACACGCGGAAGCAGCCTGAAAGAGAAGCCCACTCAATCGCGCAAAAGGGAGTCCAGAGGGTCGAAGACCCTTTGGTGGAGTCCAGAGGCAAAGCCTCTGGTCATTGCCCCTCTTCCGTCCGCTCCACCGTGCCGACGTAGATGATTTCGCTCTTCGCCTTGTAGGTGTCGGTGTACATCAGCTTGCGCTCGGTTTCCGCGCCGCCCACATACTTCACCAGGTAGCTTTCCACCACACAGCCGTCGGTTGCCTTGCGGTAGGTGTACTCTTGGTCAACATAGGTGGCGTAGGTGTGGTTCGTGTCCTTGCGGTATTCCGGCTCAGTCGGGGCGGGCAGGGTCTGCACCGTCACCGTTTCCAGCTCGTACTTCACGCCCTTGCCGAGGCTCTCGCCGTAAATCGACACCACGCACACCTTGTGCGACTTGTCGTAGCGGCTGTCCTTCATCACCGTCGCAACGATGAAAATCGTGCTGTTCGTGTCGTTGCGGAACTTGAAGTCAATGCGGTTGTCGGATACCGTCGCGTCCTTGCCGTAGTCGGTGTAGCCTACCGCGTCGGAGTGCGGCTCGCGCTTGAGAATCGTCATGTTCGCTTTCGCTGCCGCAAGGTACATCGTCGTGCTCGCCTGACACACGCCGCCGCCGTAGCCCATGCGCTGATCGCCATACGCGTACTCAATCGCCTGATAGAAGCCGTTTGCCTTCGTGCGCTTGCCCACAACCGTATTGAAGGAGAATGTTTCGCCCGCTGCAAGCATCTTGCCGTTGATGCGCTCGAACGCCACCTGAATGTTCAGGTTGCGCTCTTCCGTGCTGGTGGTCGAAATCGGGGTGTACGCCGTCGCGCGCAGCTGAATCTGCGGCTCCAGCATGGCTTTGGTCGTGGTCGGCTGAAGCTCGCGCGTCGTCAGCTCCACCTCGCCGCTGACCAGGGACGACATCATCTGGTACACCTGATTTTTCGCCTCGGTCGTGTCCATATAGCGCCCGACAGTCTCCGGCTGAATCGTCAGCGGATTGTTGAAATTGTTGGAATCGAAGATAATATGCGCATCCACCGGCTGAATGTACGCCTGCTGCGCGATGCTGAGCAGGATGTTGTCAATCACCACATTGTCGCCGCTGGGCGTGGCGGAATACCCCTCGTAGGGATTTTCCGCCAGCGCGTCCATCGTGGCTTTGCGCGCATCAATGCCGCCTTCTGTGTGCCCCGGCTGCCACGCCGCGTCGAGGGCTTCCTGCACATCGACGGTCATGTTCAGGTCGGCGCTCGTGATTTCCCTCACCAGCTGACCGGCGTACATCAGGCGCACCTTCCACGCGTCGCGCTGCTGATTCGCGTGCGCCGTGACCGCCTCTTCCGCCTCCGCGCGGGTCATGCCGCCGAGGTGGATGCCGTCCACATACACGTTCGGGACGTACTTGTCGTCATACGCCGTCACCGACGCGACCAGTGCTTCCCGCTCGTTCTGCTCCTGGATGGCATTGCTGATGGCGCCGCCCGCCGCGACCAGTCCGCAAATTACCGCCACCGCGCACGCGCAGAACAGGATGCGCTTGAGCAGCTTTTGCCCCGACGGCTTGCGGCGGACAGGCTCGTTCTTCGGCTCGCGATGCTCCGGATTGAAGCCCCCCAGCCCCGCCGGCGGATGATTGCCGCCGCCATTGCCGCCGTTTCCGCCATTGCCGTTCGCCGGATACTGCGGAAAATTCACCGGATACATCGGCTGCTGCTGCCATCCGCCATAATTCTGCTGCGGATACGGCGGATTCTGCGGGCGCTGCGGGTTCATCGGCTGATTCGGCATCATCTGCCCGCCGCGAATCGGCTGATTGCGCCCGGTGTTCATGCTTGTCGGGTTCTGTCCCCACGAGAACTGCTCCAATTGGTGCGCCGCATCGAGCGGCTGCACGCCGTTGTTCCAGCCCTGCCGCGGCTGCATGGGCGTCCCCTGCACGCCGCGGAAGCCGTGCATTTGCCCGCTTTGCGCATATTGGCTCCCCTGCCCCGGCTGATTCATCCCCTGCGGGCGCATCGGCTGAGCCGCGCTCATCGGCTGAGCCGCACCCATCGGCTGCATGGGCGGATTGGCGCTCTGCTGCGCCGGGGGCGGCTGCGGATTCCGGCGCGGCGGATTTGTCGGCTGCATGGGCGCGTCTTCCGTGCGGATAAGGGGGATGCTGTTGTCCAGCGTCTGCTGCCCGGCATACTGCGCCGCGTTCAGCTGCGTGCGGCGGCGGCGCGGCTGCCTGTTGTCGTTGAATTCGGACATGGTTTCAGCACCCCTTTCTGATGGCAATTCGGTATTTCTTCATCTTATATCTATCACATGATTTGAGCAGCTTCCACTGCTTGCAGCAATTTCTCCACATCATCGGCCGCCCTCGCCCACATCGGCGCGGTGCAGCCGACCATGCCGTGGCGGTCGCCATCGCCATGGAAGTCACTGCCGCCGGTGACCAGAAAGCCCATGCGCCGCGCGGTCAAATCCAGCAGGGGCGTGGCGCGTCCGGCGGACGGGTGGTAAACCTCAACGCCCCGCAAGCCCTGCTCCTGCCAAACGCCGAGCAGATGGCGCAGCAGCGCGCCGGTTTTCTCCAGCTCCATCGGGTGCGCCAGAACGGGCACGAAACCGCTTTCCCGCATCAGCGGCAGCGCCTCCGCCATGCTCAAGCGCTCCCCCGCCACATACGCCGGTGCACCATCCGCCAGAAAGCGGTCAAACGCCTCGCGCGTGTCCACCACATAGCCGTGGCTGACCATCGCGCGGGCGATATGCGGCCGACCGACGCTGCCCTTGGCTTCGCGGGCGATTTCGTCGTAATCCAGCGGATAGCCCAGCGCGTTCAGCTTCTCCACCATCTGCCGCGCGCGTCCGAGCCGCATTTGGGACAGCGCCCGAACCTTGCGGTGCAGGGGCGTATCCGTCCCGCGCCCGTAGCCGAGCAGGTGCAGGCCGGGCATATCGCGCAAGGACAATTCGACACCTTGCAGAATCGGCATCGGCGCGGGTTTTCCCAGCAGCTGCGCCGCGCCGTCAAACGTGTCATGGTCAGTCACGGCCAGGAGCGTCACGCGGTGCTTGTCCGCCAGCGCCACCAGCTCCGCGGGCGTAAGCAGCCCGTCGGAGGAGGTGGTGTGGGTGTGCAAATCAGGCTTCATGGGGGGCATCCGGGTGATTTTCGGGCGCATCCGCCGTCTTATCAGGCGTTTCCGCGCTCTTTTCAGGCGTTTCGGCGGACTTTTCGGAATTTTCTTCCTTCTTTTCGTCCGCCATATCCTGCATCATCACATCGCCCGTGGTGCGGGTGTCGGCATCCTGAATATCCGGCAGCGCGCCCGTTTCCATCAGGGTGACGAACTCGCGGCGGCTGATGGTGTCGTACTTGAGCAGCGCGTCCACCAGCTTCTCCATGCGGTCGCGGTTGGCGCTCAGGGCATCCACCGCCTTCTGGTAGCATTCCTCCAGCAGGCGCTTGACTTCCGCGTCGATGCGCGCCGCCATTTCTTCGCTGTACCCGCGGCTCTGCCCAAACTCCATGCCGACGAACACTTCCTGATCGCCGTCAAGATAGACCGGGCCCAGCTTTTCGCTCATGCCGAACTGCGTCACCATGCGGCGGCAGACCTCCGTCGCCTTTTTCAGGTCGCTCGTTGCGCCGGTGGTGAACTCGCCCAGATAAAGCTGCTCCGCGGCATGACCGCCCAGCCCCATCGCCACGAAGTCCATCAGCTGGCTGTAAGTCTGCAAATCGTCCTCTTCCGTCGGCAGGGACAGCGTGTAGCCGCCCGCCTGCCCGCGCGGGACGATGGTAATCAGGTGCACCTCGTCGCAGTTGGGCAGGACGTGCCCGACGATGGCGTGACCCGCCTCGTGGATGGCGACCATGCGCTTGTCGCGCTGCGTCACCTTGTGGCTGCGCTTCTCCGGGCCCATCTGCACGCGGGAGATTGCCTCCACCAGCGTCTGCTGATTGATGGCCTTCAAGCGCCCGCGCGCCGCCAGAATCGCGGCTTCGTTCATGATGTTTTCCAGCTCCGCGCCGGTGGAGAAAGGCACGCGCTTGGCGATATTCTCCAAATCCACATCATCCGCAAGGGGCTTGCCCTTGGCGTGCACCTTCAGGATGGCAACACGCCCCGCCATATCGGGGTAATTGACGAGAATCGTGCGGTCAAAGCGGCCGGGACGCAGCAGCGCGGGGTCAAGAATGTCGCGGCGGTTCGTCGCCGCCATGACAATAACGCCCTCGTTGATTGCGAAGCCGTCCATCTCGACCAGCAGCTGGTTCAGCGTCTGCTCGCGTTCGTCGTGTCCGCCGCCCAGACCCGCGCCGCGATGGCGACCCACCGCGTCAATCTCATCAATAAAGATGATGGACGGGGCAGCGCGCTTGGCTTGGTCGAACAGGTCACGGACGCGGCTCGCGCCCACGCCCACGAACATCTCCACAAAGTCCGAGCCGGAAATGGAGAAGAACGGCACGCCCGCCTCGCCCGCAACCGCCTTTGCCAGCAGGGTTTTGCCCGTGCCGGGCGGGCCGATGAGCAGCACACCCTTGGGGATGCGTGCGCCCATGTCAATGTACGCCTTGGGGTTGCGCAGGAAGTCCACCATTTCCTTGAGTTCTTCCTTCTCTTCCTCCGCGCCCGCGACATCAGCGAACGTCACCTTGTTCTTGTTCGGGTCATGGATGCGCGCCCGGCTGCGGCCGAAGTTCATCACCTTGCCGTTGCCGCCGGTCTGCGCGCGCATAATCAGCCAGAACATCACGCCGCAGAGCACCAGCGAAATCGCCAGCGGAATCAAATCATACCACCACGGGGTGGTCAGCGGCTGACGGTAGATGATGGTGAACGGCAAATCCTTGACGGACACCTCGTCCAGCGGCTTATTAAGCTTCGCCGCCTGCATTTGCCGCGCGGTGACGATGAAATCAGCGCCGATGGTGGTTTCAAAATCGTAGTTCTTGTCGGGGAAATCCGCGTCGGCGACCGTTGTTGTTGTCGTCACGCCCACCAGCGACGTGCCGCGGATGGCGACGGAGCGAACCTGCCCCTCCTCAATCATCGTCAGCAGCTGGGGATAGGTGATGCGGCGGTCACGGATATTGCTGCCAAAGCCGTTGGTGAACAGCATCGAAATGGTGAGCACCATCAGCAGCAAAACCGCGACGTAGCCGAACATCCCGCGAGACTTCTTCAATGCGAGCATCCTCCTTCCGTTCCAGCGCCATCCGCCTGTTGCGGCGTATACCCATATAGACGAATGACGTGTGCGGAAAAATCCATCTTTACAAAAATTTTATCTTTATTTGGGGAAGAATCGGCTGATTTATTCGTGCGCCGCGCCGTACACGCGGCTGTCCAGCACGCCGATGTCCGGCAGATTGCGGTACTTCTCGGCGAAATCCAGCCCGTAGCCGACGACGAACTCATCCGGAATCTTGAAGCAGTGGTAATCCACCGTCAGGTTGTGTTCAGGATTGCGGCGGTCGGGCTTGTCCAGCAGCGTCGCAATGCGGATGGAGGACGCGCCGCGGCCCATCAAATACTTGCCGAGGTAGAACAGCGTGTTGCCGCTGTCCACAATGTCCTCCACAATCAGCACGTCGCGCCCCTTGATGGACACGGACAGGTCTTTCTCCAGATTGACCACGCCGGAGGACTTGGTGGAGTTGCGATAGCTCGAAAGCGCCATAAAATCCAGCGTCACGGGCAAATCGACCTCGCGGATGAGATCGGAGAAGAAGACGCTCGCGCCCTTCAAAATGCAGACCATCACCAGATCGCGTCCCTGATAGTCGTGGGTGATTTCCCGTCCCAGCTGGGCAACGGCCTTCTGGATGTCCTCACGCTTGACGAGAATCTTCGTCATGTCTTGATACAGCTTGGCATTGGTGTCCATCGTGTTGTCCTCCTAAATATATGTAGGTTTCTATGTTGACTTAGTTGGCGTTGTCCTTTTTTTCGCGCAGGGGTGCGCCGCAGCGTTTGCACTGTTCGAGCTTGTCGTAGGGGTCATCCTCAATCTGCGACCACTTGATGACGCCGGACAGCGGGCGGTATTTCGGATTGAGCGATTCGCAATTCGGGTCAATGTGGTAGTACGTTCCGCCTTCGGGATTGTAGTAAATCAGCAAGTCCGGATGGCTGGTGTTCAGCACAGGCTGGGTGGCAAGGGCGTTGGTCGGGGTGGCGGTGCTTTCCTGCTCGTTGCTTTGCAGCGTCGCGGGGTCAACGTACCACACGCCGTCCTCCTTGACCATGCGCACCTTCCACAGGTAGACGCTTTCGCCCAGGGTGTTGTTCTTGTTGATGACGGCGCGCACCGTCACCATGCGGGCGATGTCGTTCGATGTGCCCGTGATGGCCGTGAAATCCCAGCTGACGGGCGTGCGGTTGGTCAGCACCTCGCCGAAGAGCTTCTGCGTCACCGCGTCCGTGCCGCCCTTGATGCTGCTGCGCCACGACGGGGCCGTCAGGTTGACCATTTGGCTGATGGCGTTGTTCTTCCACAGCGTGAAGAAGGAATGCAGCTGCGCGTAGCACTCCTCGGAGTCATCCACAGGCGTCGCGGTGGGCGTGGGTGCGGGATTGGGCGTGTCCGTCGCGGTCAGGTTGACATCGAGGTTATTGCCCGATGTACTCCCCTGCTGCATCTGACCGGGCTGATTCGGCTGCGCGGGGTTCTGATTGTCCGCCGCGTTCGTCGCCAGTGCGCTGACGAGGCAGACGACCGCCGCCGACGCCAGCAAAAGCGACAGCACCAGCCGCGCGTTAGGCGTAACCAGCTCGCGGAGCCACAGCGCGGCGATGCTCGCCACCGCGCCGACGAGGACGACCCACTTCACCGCCGTCCACGCAAAGACCATGCTCAAGATGAAAAGAATCGGCAGCACGCCGAACATCAATACTTTTGCAATCGTATCCCACGGGATTTCCCTGTGCGCCGCCGGCTGCACCCGGAAGCCGCTGCGTCCCGACGTCGGGTACACGCGCTGACCGTCGGGGGTGTACTGCGCGTACTGCTGCTCCGGCGGCAAATCCGTTTCCTGCGGATTCTGCTGGCTGTACCCCTGCTGATTGTACGCCGGATTCGGCTGCTGGTACCCCTGCTGCTCGTAGGGCTGCTGATACCCGCCAGGCTGCACAAACCCCTGCTGGTCATACGGCTGCTGCTGATAAGGCTGCTGGGCGTACGGCTGCTGATAACCCTGCTGGTCATAGCCCTGCTGCCCATACGGCTGCTGATAACCTTGCTGACCGTATGGCTGCTGATAACCCTGCTGCTCGTAGCCCTGCTGACCGTATGGCTGCTGGTATCCCTGCTGACCATAGGGCTGCTGATAATCCGCATACCCCTGCTGACCATATTGCGGCTGCCCATAGCCGTTTTGCGGCGCGTAGCCCTGACCATAGGCATCATTGGGCGCGTAGCCGCCATTCGGGGCATAGCCCTGCGCCGGCGGATAATTGCCCTGCGAAAAACCGGGCTGCTGAGGATTCTGTCCGGCGTCCCCGGCGCCATCATAGGGTGGACGGCTGTTGCTCATCCGGCTTCCTTTCCTTTCTTCCGCGCGATTGTGCGCGAAGTTCCCTGCCGCGCCTGCGGACGGAGGAATTGCACCCTCCCGCGCGCGGACTTTCACGCAAGCGCCTGAATCGCGCTTTACATGATAACGCATCTTACAGTATAGCACAAAAAAATGGCTTGTAAATAAGAAATCGGAAAAATTCATGGTTTGTTCGCCTGTAAGATGGAAAGAATTCCACTTCCGTGCGATTTTTATTCCGCATTCCGCATTCCAATTTCCGAATTTGCCCCCTTGCAAAACGTCCCAACCTATGGTAAGATAGAGCGTGCCGACGAAAGTCAGCGAAATATTTGGAAGCGATGACCGGGAAACAGTAGCGCGTGCAAGTCCCCTTCCTATTTCCAAATGAGAATGTGCCAAGATGCGAAGCGAATTTTTTCTGCTGGCTAACGGGAGTGAAACGCAGCGTAGCAGCGCTACGCTAAGTGGAACGAGCGGACGCCAGAAGGAAAAAGGCGCGAGCAGATGGCACAGGCGAATGCAGGAAATAGGATATCAGAGAGCCGCCGGGTGGTGCGAGGCGGCAGGGCGCACAGCGTGAACCTTCATCCCGTGAGTTTTTGGGCGTGGGCAGCCTTATCGCCCATCAAGCGGCGGCAGCGGGATTTTTTCCTTTGCCGCAAGACGAGTGGTACCGCGGATTCAGTCCGTCTCATCAAACGATGGGACGGGCTTTTTTCATCCAACTGTAAGGAGGAACATCCGGAATGAACGAGAAGATCGAAGCCCTGAAAAGCAGCTTTGATTCCGAGCTGAAGAAGATCGCCAACATGGTGGATCTGGAAGCCCTGCGCGTGAATTACCTCGGCCGCAAGGGCAAAGTGACCGACGCGCTCAAGGGCATGGGCGGCTTGACCGACGAGCAGAAAAAGACCGTCGGGCGCGAGACGAACGAGCTGAAAACCGCCATCACCGTCGCCTTGGCGGAAAAGCTGGAGGCGCTCAAGGCGCAGGAATTGCAGCGCGAAATCAACGCTCTGCCCGAATTTGACATCTCCATGCCGCCGGACATGACCCGCGGGTCGTATCACCCGATTACGCTGGTGCAGCGCCAGTGTGAGCAGGTGTTCAAGTCGATGGGCTTCACGGTGGAGGATTACGCCGAGGTCGTGACGGACTACGAGTGCTTCGAGAGCCTGAACATCCCGAAGTTCCACCCCGCGCGCGACATGCAGGACACCTACTATCTGGACAACGGGCAGCTGCTCAAAACGCAGACCTCCGCCGCCCAGAACGCCATCTACCGCCGCTACCGCGACGCGCTGGTCGACGGTGGCGTGCCGATTAAGGCGATTTTCCCCGGCCGCTGCTTCCGCAACGAGGCGACCGACGCCTGCCATGAGAACACGTTCTTCCAGATGGAAGGCATCATGGTGGACAAGGATATTTCCATCGCGAACCTGATTTACTTCATGAAGACGATGCTGAGCGAGGTGTTCCGCAAGGACATCAAAGTCCGCCTGCGTCCGGGCTTCTTCCCGTTCGTTGAGCCGGGCTTTGAGCTGGATATTTCCTGCCTCATCTGCGGCGGCACGGGCTGCCCGTCGTGCAAGCATTCCGGCTGGCTGGAGCTGTGCCCCTGCGGCATGATTCACCCCGAAGTATTGAAGGCCGGCGGCATCGACCCGGAGCAGTACACCGGCTTCGCGTTCGGCTTGGGCATGACGCGCCTTGCCATGATGAAGTACGGCGTGAAGGACATTCGCGACCTGAACAGCGGCAGCCTGACGCGCTTGGCGCAGTTCACGGACGACGAGTAATGCGGAGGAAAGACGAACATGCTGATCTCAATGAACTGGATTTCCGACTTCGTTGACCTGACGGGTCTTGACAAAATGGCGCTGATTCGCCAGTTCTCCCTGTCCACGGCGGAAGTTGAAAATGAAATTTTCCACAAGGGCGCGGATTTGTCCGGCGTTGTCGCCGCGCAGATCGTCAGCGTAGAGAATCACCCCGAATCCCACAAGCTGCACCTGCTGAAGGTGGACGCGGGCGACGGGCAGCTGACCGACGTGGTCTGCGGCGCGCCGAACGTGCAGCTGGGCATGAAAACCGCGTTCGCGAAGGTGGGCGCGCAGCTGGGCGACATCACCATCAGCCCGCGCAAGCTCGCTGGGTACACGTCCTACGGCATGTGCTGCTCGGAGAAGGAAATCGGCATCAGCGACGACAATTCCGGCATCATGGTCATCCCGGAGGATGTTCCCTGCGGCACGGATTTGAAGGCGCTCTACCCCATCGACGATATTATCTTCGAGGTGGACAACAAGTCCCTGACGAACCGCCCCGACCTGTGGGGGCACTACGGCATGGCGCGCGAATTCTCCACCCTGTCCGGCCGTCCGCTGAAAGCCCTGCCTGTGGCGGATTTGGCGGCGTACAACAATCTGCCCGCCATCGACATGAAGATTGAAGACCCGCTGTGCCAGCGCTACTCCTGCCTGCGGGTGGAGAACATCAACCGCCACGTCAGCCCGATGGCGATGCGTATCCGCCTGAACTACTGCGGTATGCGCGACATCAACTTCCTCGCCGACCTGACGAACTATCTGATGCTGGAAATGGGGCAGCCGATGCACGCTTTCGACAGCCGCAAGGTGGAGAAAATCCGCATCCGCCGCTTCCCGGAGAGCTTCCCCTTCCAGACGCTGGACAAGGTGGAGCGCACCATCGACCCGAACACGCTGATGATCTGCAACGGCGACAAGCCGGTTGCCATCGCGGGCATCATGGGCGGTCTGGACAGCGAAATCGTCGATGACACGACGAGCCTGACGCTGGAATCCGCCACCTTCGACGCGGCGTCCGTCCGCAAGAGCAGCGTCCGCCTCGCCCACCGCACCGACGCCTCCGCCCGCTACGAAAAGAGCCTTGACCCGGAAATGACGACCGTCGCCATCGCCCGCTTCATCAAGCTTTTGCAGGAATACGACCCGGAAATGCGCGTCACCTCCCGCCTGACCGACGAGTACGCCTTCCACTATCCGAAGGTGCAATTGTCCTTCGACAAGGCGTTTGTTGACCGCTACACCGGCATCAACATTTCCTCCGACGAAATCATGCACACGCTGACCGCGCTGGGCTTCGGCATGACGCGGGACGGCGATTCCTTCACCGCGGACGTCCCCTCCTGGCGCGCGACGAAGGACGTGACCATCAAGGCGGATATCATCGAGGAAATCACCCGCATTTACGGCTACGACAACTTCGACCTGCACACGGCGGAATCCCCGCTCTACCCGGTTCGCATGTCCACCGAAAAGACGGTGGAGGACAAATTGAAGGACATCCTCGTCAAGCGCTATTCGCTGCACGAGGTGCATTCCTACATCTGGCAGTACGCCGACGACTACAAGAAGCTCGGCATTGCCGTCGAGGACAACGTGAAGCTGCTCAACGCCTCCAACCCTAACATCGAGACGCTGCGCCGCTCCATGATTCCCACCCAGCTGTGCCAGGTGAAGGGCAACACGGGCTATGCGCCGTCGTTCGGCATCTTTGAAATCGGTCACGTTATCGACGGTGTGGACGAGAACAAGCTGGCGAAGGAGCACAAGAAGCTGTGCGTGACGCTCTTCAGCAAGGTCGATAACGTGGAAACGCTGTATTTCCGCCTGCGCGACATGCTGTGCGTCGCCGTGAGCGACATCCTGCACAAGGATTTGTCCTTCCACGCAATGACCGCGACCCACTCCTATGAGCATCCGAAGAACCTGAACGCCATCGTGCTGGACGGCGTTGAACTCGGCGAAATCGGCGTGGCGCACCCGGTTGTCGGCAAGAACATCGACAAGAAGGCGGCAATTGTGTTTGCCGAAATCGACACGGAAGCGCTTGCGTCCATCGCGCCCGCGCCCATCGTCTACCGCGAGCCGTCCCGCTTCCCCGGCATGGAGCAGGATTTGACCTTCGTGGTCAATCGCTGCCAGCCGATTCTGGACGCGGTGAAGGCGGAGAACTCCCCGCTGGTGCAGAAGGTGACCGTGCTGGGCACATACAGCGACATCACCGGCAAGACCATCACGATTCGCCTCTCCTTCTCGCACCCGGAGCGCACGCTCACCCGCGACGAAGTGCAGGCGGTTGTTGACGGCGTGGTTGCGCGGCTGAAGGGTCAAGGGATTGAACTGAAGAAGTAACTTCCTCTCTATATGCATCTTTCTTCCTCCGAAACGCGGCTGTGTTTCGGAGGTTTTTTCGGTTCTTCACGGAATCTTGGGGGAAAAGCAGCTTGGGGGCGCGTCTGCGGACGCGCAAAGTTACTGGCAGGGACGCTTCGCTGCCTGCACCTTTGTTGGCGACTTCCTTTGAGTAGGTTTGACGCGAAACAGTTGGGGCGTTGCCCCAAACCCCACAAGGGACGCTGTCCCTTGACCCTGCAAGGGGCATTGCCCCTTGACCCCTCCGCGCGATTGAGTTGGTCGCGCTTTCATGCTCCTTCCGCGTGCAGCTTTTTGGGGCTTCGCCTAAGTCCTTGTTTGCCCCCCAACTTTCCGTGAAGAACCAATAATCTTCCTTCCCCTGCCCCCTCTGCTTTTGTCGGCGGAGGGGCGTTTTTTGTGCTTCCGCGAAATTCGAGATTGACAACTTCCCCCGATGGTGGTAAACTGGAAAAAACGGAAGGTTTCTGCCCATTTTCGTCGTTTGTTAGGAGGATTGCTATGAGCCCCATTGCCGCCCGGAAAAAGACCATCATCTGGATGATTGCCGCCATCGTGCTGGCAGTCTCTTCCATCGCACTTGGCGCCGGTCTCATCGTCAGCCACAATTCGCTGACGGACACCCGGAATCAGCTGACGGACACGCAGAGCGCGCTGTCCTCCACCCAATCCACCTTAGCGGACACCGAAAACAGCCTGTCCGCCGCGAAGGACACCCTCGCATCCACCGAAGCGACCCTCGCGGACACGCAGACCACGCTGGACACGACCGCCGCCGCCTTGACGGATACCCAGACCACCCTCGCATCCACCGAAGCCACCCTCGCCGAAACGCAGGGTACACTTGCTGACCGCGAAACCGAGTTGTCCGCCACAAAGGACACCCTTGCGTCCACCGAAGCCACCCTCGCAGAAACGCGGGGTACGCTTGCTGACCGCGAAACTGAACTGTCCGCCACAAAGGACACCCTCGCGTCCACCGAAGCCACCCTCGCTGAAACGCAGGGCACGCTTGCTGACCGCGAAACTGAACTGTCCGCGACAAAGGACACCCTCGCGTCCACCGAAGCCACCCTCGCCGAAACGCAGGGTACGCTTGCTGACCGCGAAACCGAGCTGTCCGCCACAAAGGACACCCTCGCGTCCACCGAAGCCACCCTCGCCGAAACGCAGACTGCCCTGAACAGCCGCGACACCACGCTGGCATCCACGAAGGACACGCTGATGATCACCCAGACCAAACTGGCGGCAGTGAAGGACACGCTGTCCACCACGCAGAACGAACTGGACACGCTGAAAGCATCCCTGCCGGCGAAGGAATATGAACTGGAGAACACGAAGGAAGCGCTCGCCGCGACGGAAGCCGAACTGGCGGTGACGCAGAACACGCTGACTGCCGCGCAGACGGAGCTGTCCGACACAAAAACCAGCCTGTCCGCCACTGAAACCGAGCTGACCACGACGAAGGACAGCCTCGCCGCCGCCACGACGGAATTGTCCGACACCAAGACGGCGCTGACCGCCACCGAAGCCGAGCTCACGACGACGAAGGACACCCTGACCGCGAAGGAATCCGAACTCACCGCGACGAAGGACAGTCTGACCGCAAAGGAATCCGAACTCACCGCGACGAAGGACAGTCTGACCGCGAAGGAAGCCGAACTCGCCGCAACGAAGGACAGTCTGACCGCGAAGGAAGCCGAACTCACCGCGACGAAGGACAGCCTGACCGCGAAGGAATCCGAACTCACCGCGACGAAGGACAGCCTGACCACTGCGGAAAACGAACTCGCCGCGACAAAGGACAGCCTGACCACCGCCACGACGGAGCTGGAAGCCACAAAGGCAACCCTTGCCGCGACAGAGGCGGAATTGACGACGACGCAGGAAACCCTCGCCGACGCGCAGGCGATTCTGGCGGCATCGAACGAATCGCTGAGCTTCGCGAAGCTGAACCCGGCGACGCGCGGCACTGACCCCGGCATTGCGCCCTCCCCGATGGCAAGCGCGGTTCGCGACCCGTCAGAAGCCGTCGCGTTCCTGCTTGTGACAGTCGGCACAAAGACGTACGAGCCGATTCCGCTGCTGGAGGACGGGTACTACCGGCTGATTCACGGCGTGTGCGTGAACATCATCCACGTCACGAAGACGAGCATCGAGATGACCGACGCCAGCTGCGCCGACCACGACTGCATCGCGCAGGGCATCGTGACGCTGGAAAACAAGGACACGCGTGAAGGCGGCAGCTATATCATCTGCCAGCAGAACTTTGTGACGCTGCGGCTCTGCACCCGCGCGGAGCTGGAAGCGGAAGGCATTGTGCTGCAATAATCGAGGATTTGACCGGGGGCGGCGCAGGCTGCCTCCGGTTTTTTGCATAATCAGAAATATCCCCAAGGAGGAAAACGCCCATGCTGACGTATCATCCGACCACCGAAGCCGAGAAGGAAGCCATCTGCGCGTGGCACTACCCCGGCGAATACGCGATGTACAACAATCCGCCGTATGCCGAGCAGAAGAAGCACGGATACGGTTTTGCGAATCCGGCAAACAATTTCTATTCCTTTTACGATGGCGAAACGCTGGTGGGCTTCGTGAACCTGTCCGATGAGGGCAGCGAGGTGTTTTTCGGCATCGGGGCGCATCCCGACCACTGCGGGCAGGGGTACGGCACGCAGATGACGGCGCTGGCGTGGGATTTATCCCAGCGGCTGTATCCGGGCAAGCCGATGTATCTGGAAGTGCGGACGTGGAACACGCGCGCCGTTCGCTGCTACGAGAAGGCGGGATTCCGGGTGGTGGGCAAGCCGGTGAAGCGGGTGACGCTCAGCGGCGAAGGGACGTTTTACCATATGGTGCGTCAGGCGCAGGGATGATTCCGCGCAAGATGTTGATTTGCCAAGCGGCATCCGCTGCGAATTTGACATTCGCCGCCTTTCAGGGCGGCTTTTTGTTTGGTTCTTCACGGAAAGTTGGGAAAGCAAACAAGGGCTTAGGCGAAGCCCCCAAAAGCTGCACGCGGAAGGAGCATGAAAGTGCGACCAACCCAATCGCGAAAAGGGGTCAAGGGGCAAT
>OBJG01001651.1_pt1 | contig 16116 bp, 16 predicted proteins | sample 1517941 | NCBI WGS metagenome assembly OBJG01 (sample SAMN04571712, study PRJEB22368) | human gut metagenome | biome: human gut; material: stool | host: Homo sapiens | place: Luxembourg | collected 2012-09-21
TATACAGACTTATATAATCTCCTCAGATCATACCGTCCGCATATCCTCTAGTTACTTCATATCTACTCTCTTCTATAGCTTCCCGCTTCCAGGAACCGAACCCTTTCAAGTTCGTCGCTAACGTTTCAGTGCGTCAGCGAGGTGGTTTATATGACACCCTTTTGCAAATGTCAACACCTTTTTTCAAAAAAAATTGCAAAATTTGTGATTTTTTTGATAACCGTTTGAATGTTCGTAATTTATAGCATAATTTTTTTTGCCGGTCAATAAAACCTTCCGCCATAACCTATACTTTCGGCCGGTCGGATTTCTTATTTGTAATATATATTTTACTTGCCAAACAATTTTCGGTTTGTAATATATAAAGAGTTATTTAATTATTTGAGGAGGCTAAAATATCTAGAGAAAACACCAATGCGCCAGTACGGGAAGGTGACGGACCGCGCATTAATCAGGAAATAAGAAGCAAAGAAGTTCGTCTGATTGACGAAAACGGCGAAAACAGAGGAATCGTAGCAATCCGGGAAGCGCTTGCCCTGGCGGCGGACGCCGGGTTGGATCTGATCGAAATATCTCCCCAGGCCGTTCCCCCCGTCTGCAAAATTTTCGACTACGGCAAATACAAATATGAACAGCAGAAGAAAAAGAACGAAGCCCGGAAAAACCAGAAAGTCGTCAATATCAAAGAGTTGAAGCTCCGTCCGATGATTGATACCCATGATTACGAAGTCAAAATCAAACAGGCCAGAAAGTTTTTGACGCAAGGCGACAAAGTGAAATTTACGATGCGTTTCAAGGGACGCGAGATGAGCGCAAACGACATGGGGAAAGAGGTTTTAAAACGAATCGTCGACGATCTGGAAGGCATCTGCAAGGTCGAATCGGAACCTAAACTCGAGGGACGGCAAATGACGATGGTGGTGGCCCCGCAATAGTTTCATCACCGTTTCCGTACTTTTTTCAAAGCATGCTTCCGATTCGGCGGCATGCTTTTTTATCGTGCAAAAGAGCCGACGGAAAGATTCTTTTAAATAATGCTTGCTTATTACCCTTTTTTACGTTATCTTTGTCTTGTTTTTCAATTATGTAGATATGTATTATTATCTGCCGCGTCTTCCCAATGCGACCAAGATGGGATTTTTTTCATTTCTAAAACTTTTCATTTATGGAAACCAAAAAAAGAATGATTGCAATTGCAATCGCTGTGTTGGCCGTTATTTGCGGCGTGGTAATCTACAATGTGGTAAAAAGCGATCCTCCTCAGGAAGAACCTGCTCCGCCGATACCGGTCGCAGTAGAAGAACCCGAGGTTGATCCCGTGCAGTACAACAACGAGCGTTTCGGCGAGTGCATTGACGACATTGTCATGTCAATCGTCTACTCTTCCGGCTTCAATCAGACGACGCATCCGACCGGCGAGCGATTCGCTTACGGCTTTAACAATACCGTCGTCGGCAAACGTCTGGTGAAAGAAGGCGAATCGATCACTCCTCGACAAGCTTATGATGTAACCGTAAGGCATCTGAAAGAACACGTTCAGCCCTTCCTGCGTTACATCAGTGTCCAGCTGAGCGACGGGCAGATCATTGCCGTGGCGCATTTTATCTACAACGTCGGCGGCGAAGCTTTTACCGGTTATTCCGAAGACGGTAAGCTGTTAAAAAAGCCGTCCCGCCTGTTGACTGCGATCAACGACGGCGAACAGCCCGAAATCTGCGCCCGCTGTTTCACCGGGTTCCGCAACTTCGGCGGCATAAGGTCCGACGGCTTGCTGAAACTCCGCTGGCTACAGGCCGCACTCTATACGGAAGCCGTTTCGGTTGAAGATCTGAAATCCGCTTATGCGGCCGGCATTTTTGATCTGCATCCTTCCGTATTGTATGAGCACAACCGGCCCGAAAAAGACGGTTATTACACGCCTAAACTTGACATTGAGATCGTTCAGAAAGTCCTTAAACAAAAAGGAATCGGCACTTCGACCAATGAGTTGATGAAATTCTGACGAATCGCATTCTCTGACGAAAAAACTTCCGCTTGCATTAAGCAAACGGAAGTTTTTTTATGCTTTGAAAGCAACGGCACAGCCGACACGGGCAGAACCGGTCCTTCTCTCCGGTCATAAGATTCGGAAAGCTTAAGAAATCATTCGAAACAATCAACACTGCCTGCGTTGACCGGCTGAAGTTCGCGATTCGGAAGAATATCGGCAGCCTCTGCCGAACCGGCCGCATCTTCACACCGCAAAAAAGGTATAAAACGAGGCAACATGAAAAACACAGAAAAGGCGATTCTTTCCGATATATCCGGCAAAAGCGGGAAATAATGCAGCAGAAAACACCAAGGACATAAAAGGATACAAAAAACCTGGGCTGATGAACATCGGCATAAACCGCGAGAACTTCCGGGGATCAGTTTGACGGTCGTGGACAGGCAAAAACACCTTACAGAAAAAAGGTGTTTCCGTTCGGCCATCCCTGCCCGGCCCCAAAAACAATGCAGAAAACAAACTCGTCTTTGCGAGCAAAGAGAATCGGCAAACGGCGCCGAATCCGGCAAACAGAAAAAACGGACGAAAACCAAACCTCGGCCAAACAGAATCCGGGACAAAACGGCAAAGATACCACAACCGCGAAAAAAAAGAAAAAGGCAAAAAGAGAGAAGGAAAGACGGAGAAAGGAAAGACGAAAAGGGGAAAAGACAGAAAAAAGGAAAGATGATGAGAAAAAAAGCCACAGAACAAAGGAAAAAAGGAGAAACGGAAAGAAAGAAGAAAAAACAAGAAAACGGCGAAAGAAAGAAAAGGAGAGAGAAAGGAAGAGAAAAAACTTAAGAGAAAATTGAAGAAGCCGTTACCACCGAAGCAACCGAAAGTGAAAAAGCCGTTCCGGCAAAAGAGAAATAACAGATATCCTCCGGTAAACCGGGAGACTGCAAAGCTCACGATTTGCCTATGATCGAAGGTACGGGATGCAGCAAAGCTTACGGTTTGATCATGATCAACGGCGCGGGGCGGTACTGTCCCGACGCTAAAGCATTCAGCCCCGAGTAAAACCGGAGAGACCGTCAGGCATATAATAAAGCTGCAAATTTTTAGGATCATATGTCTGGCAGGGAGAGCCGCACATAGAAAGATCCCCACGTAAAACGCGGAATTCTTCGTATACGGATATAACCCACCGGCAAGCACCTGAATGGTGCACAGAAACTTGACCGGACGGTTGTTACTTGCACCCGCAAACGGAGCCAAGTCCATTGTCAACTGACTTTGCTCAGCGTCTCCTTTTAGTCGATTCCGTACGTATTCAACAATTTTTTGAGCATACTTCCCGGTGGTATCGACATAGCATCTTTTCGGTTGCTGTATCGAAATTTCGCATTTCTCTGCCACAATAAACTACTTTTGACTTTGAAACACCCCTTAATCAAGCTTACGGAATATTTGAACGGTATCTCCGGCAACATACGAATATGGTCCGGACAGGACTCCGCCTCAATAGTTCCTTTTCCTTTCCATCGGTATCGTTCTCTGAGTCTAAACGTCCGCCGTAAAACGCCCCTTCCGAGATACTTCGCTGCGAAGACGACACGATCTTTTGGGGGTCTATGTTGTGTGTGCTATCGTATACGTATTTATAAAAAAACTCCTTTGCTTTTATTCATACAATTGCCGGATCGTCTTTCTTACAATAGTAAAGAAGCTTTTTATACGTAAATAACAAGACGTAAAAAACACAAGAGAGAGAGAAAAAGAAAAGGGAAGAAAAGGAAAAAGAGGGGAAAGAGCAAAACGGGAAAGAGGGAAAGAACAAAAAAAGAAGGCCAGAAAGAAGGAAAAGGAAAGCGGAAAAGCGGGGAAAAGGAAGAACAGAGAAAGAAACGAAAAAGAGGAAAAAGGGGGAGGAGTAAAGCGGGAAAGAGAGAAAGAGCAAAAAAAGGACAGAAAGAAGGAAACAGAAAACAGAAAAGAGAAAAAAAGAAAGAAGAGCGGCGAAAGAAACGGAAAAGAGGGGAAAAGGAAGAACAGAGAAAGAAACGAAAAAGAGGAAAAAGGGGGAGGAGTAAAGCGGGAAAGAGAGAAAGAGCGAAAAAAGGACAGAAAGAAGGAAAAAGGAAGCGGAAAAGAGAAAAAAAGAAAGAAGAGCGGCGAAAGAAACGGAAAAGCGGGGAAAAGGAAGAACAGAGAAAGAAACAAAAAAGAGGAAAAAGGGGGAGGAGTAAAGCGGGAAAGAGGGAAAGAGCGAAAAAAGGACAGAAAGAAGGAAAAGGGAAACAGAAAAGAGAAAAAAAGAAAGAAGAGCGGCGAAAGAAACGGAAAAGAGGGGAAAAGGAAGAAGAGCAAAGCGGGGAAAATGAAAAGAGCGAAAAAAGGACAGAAAGAAGGAAACAGAAAACAGAAAAGAGAAAAAAAGAAAGAAGAGCGGCGAAAGAAACGGAAAAGAGGGGAAAAGGAAGAAGAGCAAAGCGGGGAAAATGAAAAGAGCGAAAAGAGGACAGAAAGAAGGAAAAGGGAAACAGAAAAGAGAAGAAAAGAGAAAAGAGAAAAGAGAAAAAAGAAAGAAGAGCGGCGAAAGAAACGGAATCGAGGAAAAAGGAAGAAGAGCAAAGCGGGAAAGAGGGAAAGAGCGAAAAAAGGACAGAAAGAAGGAAAAGGGAAACAGAAAACGAACAAAATGGAAAAAACATAAGTTCTCCTCAACCACGCGCCCTTTGCCGTTTTTTCCCGGTACAAAAAAAGACAGGCCGGGTTCTTATGCCCCGTCCTGTCTAAAACATATCCACCATTTAAAGTGTCAGTCCGACGTTTTCGTCGATATTGCCGCTGATCCGTGCCCAGTAGGTGCCGGAAAGGCTGAGCCATACCAACTCATGGGAAAGTTCGCCGTCCTTTTCGATCATGTTGCCGTCCGCGTCACAAAGAGCAACTTTGGCCAGCGAGCAGGCACCAATCGCGTTCACCGCTTCTTCAAGCGTTACGGCTTTAACGCGGTTGAACTTGGCTTCGCGAATCACCGGCACGCCTTCGTACGTTCCTTTGACGGTTCCGACATCGGCATAACCGGAGGTTTTAACCCATGCGCCGCCCGGAGTCATCCATACTCTCTCCTTGTCGACGACAACATCCTGATCGTTCTTTACGAATACGGCGGTTAAAGAGCAGACACCGATTGCGGCAGATGCTTCTTTATAACTCATTCCCTTGTTCGCTCTGAATTTATCTTCTGCGATAACGTTCAGATTCAGTGCATTATACGTCTTCATATGTTATATATTTTGGGGTTAATAATTTCTATGTTATTTATTTTATGGTATGATTATACGCCGAATCTTTACTTCTGGCAAGTCATAAAACATAATTTTGTATGTCTGCATCATTTTTTCTGGAAAAGCGAAAGTGATGAAAGTATATTATCGGCAGATAAAAATTGTTTAACGGAAAAAGACATGATTGAAGCAGAAAAGCTGACGGCGGAAGAAGCCGCTGCGGAATTGGAAAGAATCGCCAAAGAAACGGCTCGGGCAGACGCCGCCTACTATCAGGACGACGCGCCTTATTTAAGCGACGCCGAATATGACCTCCTCAAACGGCGCAATGAAGAAATCGAAAAGCGCTTTCCCGAGCTTGTCCGCAGCGACAGCCCGTCAAAAAGAATCGGCGCACCGGTCAACAGCGCGTTCGGCAAAGTTACCCATCGGTTCCCGATGCTTTCGCTGGCAGACGTCTTTTCGGTTGAAGAAGTCGAAGACTTTATCGCTTCGGTCAAACGTTTCCTCAATACGGAATCCGACATCGCCTTCATGTGCGAGCCGAAAATCGACGGCCTTTCGTTCACCGCCCGCTATGAGAACGGCACATTCGTTCAGGGCGCCACCCGCGGCGACGGCAGAGAAGGCGAAGACATTACCGAAAACCTGAAAACAATCGCCGAGCTGCCGCTTGAAATTAAAAACGCGCCGGCCGTGCTTGAGGTCCGCGGCGAAGTGTACATGTCAAAAGCCGATTTCCTCGCCTTAAACGAAACCGGCGAACGGGAAGGGAAAAAGGTGTTCGCCAACCCGCGCAACGCGGCCGCCGGCTCGCTCCGGCAACTGGACCCGGAAATCACCCGCAAACGGAAGCTGAGCCTGTTTGCCTACACCTGGGGCGAAGTTTCCGAAAGGGTATGGAATTCACAGGAAGACTTTTTCGTGCATTTGAAAAAATGGGGCTTTCCCGTCAATCCGAACAACCGGTTGTGCCGTAACATTGAAGAAATCGAATCGTTTTTTGCCGGACTGACGGAAATTCGCGCTTCCCTTCCCTATGACATCGACGGCGTGGTATACAAAGTCAACGACATTGCCCTGCAGGAACGGCTGGGCTTTCTTACCCGCACCCCGCGCTGGGCGGTGGCGCACAAATTTCCGGCCGAACAGGCGCTGACAACCGTCCGCGGCATCCGCATCCAGGTCGGGCGCACCGGCGCCCTCACCCCGGTGGCGGATCTGGAACCGGTCAACGTCGGCGGCGTCATCGTTTCCCACGCCACCTTGCACAACGAAGACGAAATCAAACGCAAAGACATCCGAGTCGGAGATACGGTTATCATCCAGCGCGCCGGCGACGTCATTCCGCAGGTGGTGGCCGTTTTGCCGGACAAACGCCCGGACGATTCAAAAGAATTCGTTTTTCCGCATTTCTGCCCCGAATGCGGCGCGCATGCCGTGCGTGAGGAAGACGAAGCCGTCCGCCGCTGTACCGGCGGCCTGACCTGTCCCGCGCAGGCCATCGAACGATTGAAGCATTTCGTTTCCCGCGACGCTTTCGATATTGAAGGTTTGGGCGGCAAAATCATCGAAGACTTTTACAAGGAAAAAATCATCGGCGGACCGGTCGACATTTTCACTTTAAAAAAACGCAACACCGGACAAAAGACGGACCTGTTCGACGCCGGCGAGGGGCTGCAGCTGGAAAAACGCGAAGGCTGGGGCAAAAAGTCGGTCGAAAACCTGTTTGCCGCCATCGACAAAAGAAGAACGATTCCGCTGGCGCGTTTCATATATGCTCTCGGCATTCGTCAGGTGGGTGCCGCCACCTCCCGCCTGATCGCTCAAAATTTTGAAAGCTGGACGCATTTTGAAGAGGAAATGGCAGCAGGAAAAAGCGAAAAACTGCTCTCAATCGACGGCATCGGCGAATCGATGGCGCATGACATTGTCGAATTTTTCAAAGAAGAGCACAATATTCTCACCATCCGCCGGCTGCGCGAAGAAATAACGATTGAAGACTTTAACGAGAAAATCGACGCGGACAGTCCGCTTGCCGGAAAAACCGTCGTCTTTACCGGCACACTCGACAAACTGACGCGTTCCGAAGCCAAGGCCAAAGCCCTTGCGGCCGGCGCCAAGGTAGCCGGATCCGTTTCCAAAAACACCGATTATGTGGTGATCGGCGCCGCGCCGGGCTCAAAGGCCAAAAACGCAGCCGAACTCGGCATTCCCCTGATCAGCGAAGACGAATTTCTGTCCATAATCGGCGCCTGATCAGAGAAGCATCATGGTTTTGGCATGGCGGCGGAGCCATTTGTCGGTTCCGCGGCGAACGGTTTTGCGCAACAGCGAAGGGCGGCAACCGGGCAGCAGACGGCGCAGTTCGTCGTCGCCGGCATTTTCAACATAGTCGGCAAAGGCAAATACCAATTCCGTATAATAAGGATAAACTCCCCCGTATACGAATTTTTCTTCGGCAAACCGCCAAAACAAACTGTCCAGCTTTTGTTTCAAATCACCCTCTTTTATACATTATATGTATATATAATACTAAAAATGTATTTTAGCAAGTCCGAAACAATACCGTCCGCGCAAAAAAAAACGCCGACAAACTTTAATTGACTTTTAAGCTGCTTACTTTACAATGAAAAACAGTTTTCTAACATCAAAGGAGTGGGAAAAAATGTTTTACAAATTATGTCTGGCCGCAGCGTTCGCACTATTTTCGCTTAACGCGCAGGCGGCGCAGGAAGCTGCCGCGGAAGCCGGCGGGGAAAGAGTAGAAAACGACTATTACAACTGTCTGCAGGCGGCCAGCGGCTACAGCGACGACGAAAAGGCGATCTGCATGTCGGGCGAAATCAAACGTCTGGACCGGGCCATCAGCGACCTTTACCAAAAAACCTTTCTCAAAGTTGAGCGCATTCAGAAATGGAACAACGGCAACGGCATGTTCCGCGGCAACATCAAAGACATGCAGGACCAGTTCAACGGTTATCGCAGCCGCTTCTGTTCGTTTTATGCCACGACCATGCAGATATACAGCGGCTCGCAGATGTACCTGCGCAACGAATGCCTGATGCGGCTGACCACCGATTATTACAACCGGCTGCTGCAGATGTCGCGCGATTATGACGCCGACCTCGACTAATCGTTTTTTAAGGCCTCAAACAGGCGGCTTCCGTCGCGGCGGGAAAGGACAAAATACCAACCGTCGTAGCGGAAGCCGTTTTGTTTTACGAATTCCGCGGCTTTTTCCGTCGGCATAATGGTGGTTTTGAGGCTGACTGTCAGCCGGTAGTTTTCCTTATATTTGTAAACACCGAAAATAACCTTGATACCGTCCGCGGTTACCGCGGCAAAGCTTTTATGTTCGGGATCGAGCGCCGCTTCCGGCAGCCGGCGGGAAGCGCCCAGACAAGGCAACGACGAAAGCTCTTCCGCCGCTTCCCGCGGCAGACCGATCACCTGCTCAATCTTATGTTCCGCAAACGGCAGCAGAGGCTGCAGGTAATAGTCGGCAATTGCCGCCGGCGGCATCAGGTTTTCGCTGACCAGATAGTTTTTGCCGTCGATGCCGATGACGCTCCGTCCCGGATCTTCCGTCGGCAGGACGGAAAAAGAGAACCGTCGCCGCGCGCCGCCGTCCAGTCGGACTTTAACCGCCGGTTTCGGCTGCGCCGCGTCGGAAAACGACAGGATTGTCGCCCTTTGCAGTCTGTTTGCATATTCGTCTGCCGCGGCGTTGCGGCCGTAATAGCCATTAACCAGCCAGCTGCCGTCCAGCTTTCTCAGTTTTATCTTTTCTTTGCCGAAACGTACGGTTATTCCCGTCAGTTCGTCGGCACCGGCATAAACGAGATCGCCGGTGCTTTTGCCCGACGGTGAAAAATAGGGCATTTTTTTCACGACCGCAAACATGGCCGCCGCCAGCAGCGCTACGGAAACGGACAACCAAAGAATAATTTTTTTCATTTTTCCTTCTCCAAAGTCAGCATCTGCCGTCGTACGCGGCGACGGACGAAAAACGCCGTTGCAAAGAACAGTCCGAGCATGCCCGACGGGAAAACGACAAAACAGAGCCAAACAAACAGTTCCAACCGGTCATCGGCGGCAGCGGCAATCTGCCGCTCCAGATTCTGCAACGCTTTTCGGTCACGCCGGTTCTCATTTTCCGCCCGCTCGATTTCCCGGCGGCGGGAAACGTCTTCACTGTCGGTCAGACTTTTCTTCAAACGGCGCAGACGAGCCGAGGAAGCGGCCTCTTTTGCGTCAAATTTTTCTTTTTCCTCCCGCAGTTTTTCCGCACTTTTTAAATACAGGGTTTCGGCAATGTTGGCGGCCCCCGGTACCTCCGGAGAAACCGACGGCGGCACGACGGCGCGGCCGCTCAGCCGGTCAATCAGCCCGAGCAAAAACGCCGCATTGCCGGCATAAGGCACGATGCCGTACACCGGATTTTCCGGATCACGGGAAGCGACCCACAGCTCATCCGCGGCAAAATCGCTGTCGGCAACGACCGCCACCGCGGCGTCACGAACGGCAAACGGCAGATAGGGCTGGGCAGATTTCGCCTTGTCGAGAATGCCGCCGCGGTAATGGGAACGGAACTTTCCCTCCGCCAACAGCGCCAGCACCCGTTTTTTATTGTCCTGATTATAGTCGAGAATGACCTGCGTTTTTGACGCGTAGCGGATTTTTTCCGCCGCAATGTCACCGCTCTGGCCGCCGGTTGCCGCCAATTCGGAAAAATGCAGATCGGCAAAGTTCTCTGCGGCCAAAAGGCTGCCCGGCGTATGAAAACGAAGCGGCCGCCCGTCTTCTCCTTTAGCCCAGAACCACAGCGGATACACCCGGTAACGGCCGTCGCCGCCTTTCACCCGTTCCCCGCGCAGAACGTCGCCGGCCACCCGCTCCGCATGATAATCAATTCCCCAGGTTTTCAGATATTCGCCCATTTCGGCGTCGGGCCGGGGCGGATACCCCTGCAGCGAATGTCGGACTTCCGAATAGGGATCGACCAGAAAAACGACTTTGCCGCCGCGCATGACATACTGGTCGAGCGCGTAGGCAAACACCGGCGGCAGACGGCCGGGATCAAGCGCCAGCACAACGCTTATGTCCTGAGGGACAAGCGAGCTGCCGGCGGGAATTTCGAACACTTCGTAATATTCTTGCAAAAGCGCCGCCAGAGAAGCGAAGGCGCTGCCTTTTCCGTCCGGCGAAAACGGCAGCCGCGGCGAAAAAACGCCGATTTTGACTTTCCGTTCTTCGTTCAGCCCGTGTAAAATCCGGTTCAGGTCACTTTCCAGCAATGCGCGGCGCTCGGGTTTAAGGGCGGGAATCAGAGCGCTGCGGCCGTCCGCGGCAATAACCTTCAAACCGAAATACAGCTCTTCCTCGTTTTCCGGAAAAGGCAGCATCCCCTCGCTCACCGCTTGTTTTTCCATATCGGAAAAAGGTTTTATCCGCCTGATTTCCAACCGTATCTTGTCCGGCGCGGCCAAAACGCAGCGGGCAAGAAAGGCAGTCGTCTGAGCCGCATGGGCGCCGAGTTCGTCCCAGGCGGACTGCAGTTTTTCGGAAACATAAAGCCGTATCGTGACCGGCTGCCGCAAAGCGGCAACCGTTTTCAGGCTTTCTTCCGTCAACGTGTAACGCCCTGACGCCGTTGCATCCAGCTGGCGGCCGCCGACCAGCCGGCTGACGAGCAGATTGGCGATGACAAAAAGCAAAGCCAGCAGCGCGCCGGCCAAAAGTATCGCGCTCCGGCGTTTCATCTTCCCCTCCTTGCCGCATAAACGGCCACCCAGTTGAAAGCCAGCAGCGCCGCGGTCAGAGAAACGAAATAAAAAACGCCGTCCAGCCCGAAATATCCGTCCGTAAAACTCTGATAGCGGGAAGAAAAGTCAAGCGCGGACGGCAGATAAAAGGGCATTTCCGGCCACACACCGGCAAGCGGAGAAAAAAGCGGCGCCGGATTGAAGAAAATCAGCAGCCAGCCGAAAAACACGCTGACCAGATAAGCCGCCGCCGGCAGAGGAATCAGGCAGGAAACGGCGCAGCCGAGTGCGGAAAGCGCCGACGCGGCCAGCAAAGCGCCGAAATAGGCGGAAGCCAGATTAAGCGGGTCAACGGCAACGGTGCCGGCCGTCAGCAAGGCGAGCGGCACGGAAGTAAGGATCATCAGCGCCCCCATTGTCCAGGCCGCGGCAAATTTGCCGAAGACCAGCGTCAGATCGTCCGCCGGCAGGGTCAAAAGCGCTTCCAGCGTGCCGGTTTTGGCTTCTTCCGACCACAGCCGGCCGGTCACCGCCGGCAGCGTTACGGACAGCACCAACGGCTGAAAAGCGAAATATGAACGCATCGCCGGATTGTCGACGACAAAATACATGCCGACAAAAACCGCAAAAACAAGCGAAAAAACCATATATACGGCAAAAATAAAATAAGCCGAATAATTGAAGAAAAAGCTTCCCAGTTCCCGTTTGTAAAGCGCCGTCAGCATATTTTCCCCTCCCTTTCGTCCGCGGCATTTTCTTCCGCACCGGCCGTCAGGCGGGCAAAAGCGTCGGCAAGCGTACCGTCGGCGGAACAACTGCGCAGACTTTCGACCGGTGCGTCCAGACGGATTTTGCCCTCAGAGAGCAGCAACACGCGGGATTTGAGCGCTTCCGCCTCTTCCAGCAAATGGGTCGAGATCAGCACCAGGTTGTCTTTGGCATAATCTTTTAAAAAACGGCGGACGACGATTTTCTGGTTGGGATCAAGCCCTTCCGTCGGTTCGTCCAAAACCGCCAGCCGCGGCCGGTGCAGCAGCGCCGAAACGATCCCCGCCCGCCGCCGGTAGCCTTTGGAGAGGTTTTTTATCTTCTCTCCCAAAACCGGCTCAATTCCCAGCCCGACCGCCGTTTCTTTGACCCCGGCGGCAAAATCCCTTTCCGTCATTTTGAAAACCCCGGCCACAAAACGCAGATATTCGAACACCGTCATTTCCTGATAAAGCGGCGTGTTTTCGGGCATGTAGCCGAGCTGGCGCAAAATGCCGGCCCGGTCGTTTTCATACGACAGGCCGCAGATCCGCACGCTGCCCGCATCCGGCGCCAGATAGCCGCAGATAACCCGCATCAGGGTGGTTTTGCCGGCGCCGTTCGGCCCGAGCAGCGTTATCGGTTCTCCCGCGCCGGCCGAAAAGCCGATCCCTTTCAGCACCTCGCGCCGGCCGAATTTTTTCATCAGCCCCCGAATTTCGATCATATTGTTCGTTTTCCCGTTTGACATGAGGTTATAATAAACCGCTTTCTTTTAAATTTCATGCTTATTTGATTATTATCCTCATCATTTCCACAAACCGGCCCGTTTTTTTGAAAATCTTTGATGACAAAACGGCAAAATTGGATTACCCTGATCAGCATCAGAAAAAGAACGGAGCAAAATAAAAGTGAGCAACGAATATTCCCGCGAAGAACAAAACGCGCTGAAAACCGGCCTGTACGTAACGCTGGCGCTCATTGCCCTGTCGCTGTTCTACGTTTCCGGCCGCAAAGCGGTCGAACACCAGGAAAGCGGCAGCTACTACCCGGTATACGCGCGTTTCGGCAGAACCGACGGCTTGCAGGTGGGCGACGTCGTTCGGCTGGCCGGCATGCCGGTGGGCAAGGTGACGGCGGCCAAACTCGACGACAAGTTCAACGCCATTTTGACGCTTGAGCTGAAAGACGGGCTGAAAGTTCCCGACGACAGCAGCGCGTCGATCGTCAGCGACGGCATTCTCGGATCAAAATACATCGAAATCGAACCGGGAGGGTCGGAAGACTACATTCCGGAAGGCGGGGAATTCAGCTACACTCAGGACGCCATGGTGCTTGAGGAACTGGTGGAAAGAATTATCGGCATGGGCAAAGCCAAACAACAATCTGCAGGCAAAGGAGAAGCAAAATGAAAAAACGTCCGGTTGAAACAATTATGGGAATCGTCGTCCTTCTGGTCGCGGCGTTTTTCCTGTTTTTCGCCTATCGGGTGTCCGACCTGCAGGTTGTCAGGGGCTATGAGCTGAACGCCAGGTTTTTGAAAGTGGGCGGCCTGACCACCGGCGCCGACGTCATGATCAACGGCATCAAGGTCGGCACCGTCATCGGTCAGAAGCTTGACAACGAAAACTACGATGCGGAAGTAAAACTCAGCATCGCGCCGAACGTCAAGCTGCCCAAAGACAGCGCCGCGGTGATCGCCAGCAACGGCCTGATGGGCAACAAATTCATCAAAATCGAACCGGGCAAGTCGGAAGAACTGCTGCAAAACGGCGACGAAATTACCAACACGAAAGACTTTAAGACTTTGGAAGACCTGGTCGGAGAAGTCATTTTTATGGTGACGGGCAATGACAAACAGAACTAAACTTCTACTGCCGGCCCTTTTTGCCGCCGGCATCGGCATTGAGGCGCAGGCCGCCGAAATTCCCACCAACACGGCGCAGATGCAGGCGATGGACAAGATCACCGGCCGCGTCAGCGTCATCAACGTGCCGGTCAACGCCGAAGTAAAGTTCGGCAGCTTTTCCGTTCTGGTACGCGACTGCCGTACCCGTTCGCCGGAGGAAACGCCTGAAAACTTTGCTTTCGTCGACGTGGCGGACACCGTCAACGGCAATGAGCAGGTCAACATTTTCAAAGGCTGGATGCTGTCTTCCTCACCGGCGTTAAACGCGATCGAACATCCCGTTTATGACGTCTGGCTGCTGAAATGCATCGACACCGATGTAAGCGGCGTACAAACGCTGACCCCGGACGAGCTGGCGGCCCGCGACCAACTGCCGATGCAGCGGACGGTTGAAACAACGCCTCAAAAAGCGAATGTTCGCGAAGACGGCTTTGAAGAAATCAATTTGAGCGGAGAACCGATAGATCTGCTGCCCGCCGCCGTCCGCGAAGAAGGCGAGGAAAGCGCTGCCCAGGCGGAAATCATCCCCTTTAAACCTGAGGGAACCGAAACTGATGCCGATGATGCGGAAACGGCGGAATTTCCGGCCGACGAAAACGCGCCGCACTCATTGCTCAATTTTCCGCGACCGGACAACGAAAAGCGCCCGGACGAAATTACAACCAACATAGAAATCCGCGAAAACGCGACTGACGAAGCGGAAACAGTCATTAACAGCGACACCCGCATTCTCAGCCTGCCGGAAAACGGCTCAAATAACGGTTCGGAACCAAAAGCGGCGGAAACGACTGCTCCGGCAGAAGGAAACAAGGCCAAAACCGGCGAAAATGCGGAAGTGACGCCGGAAACCGACGGCGCGGCAGCCGTTTCTCCCGTTGAGCCGGCAGACGAAGCGGCTGTCACGGAGATGACGGCAGCAGCGGAAGAAGAAAACAAAGCCGAAACGGGTGAAAACCCGGAAACAACGCCGGAAAATGCCGCGGCGCCGAAAGTCAGCGAAGACACTCTGCGCGAACTGGAAGAAGAACTCAGCCGCAAACTTGCGGACGATTAAACGGCCACGATACAAAAACGGAGAAAACGGATGGCGGAAGAAATCGATGTCAGTTTTGTAATGACGGTTTACAACAAGGAATTTTATCTGCCGTCGGTCATAACGGCTTTGCTCGGACAAACGGGGCTTAAAAACCCGGAATTCATTTTCGTCGACGACGTTTCAAGCGACAATTCAGTCGAAATTATCCGGCGGATGACCGAAGGCGTCAAAAACGTCACCATCGTCACCAACCCTTACAACCGGGGAATCAGCGCCAGGATCAATCAGGGTATAGCTCTGGCCAAAGGCAAGTGGACGCGGATGCTTGATTCCGACGACATTTTTCCCTTGGACTCCACGGCGAAAATGCTGGCGGTGGCCGGGGAAACCGGCGCCGAGATGATTTACGGCTGTTTTACCAAAACCGGCAAAGATCCGAAGGAACTGGAAAACTGCCGGCTGGAAGAGTTTGACTATCAATACGTGCCCGACGCGATGAGCGGGGTTTTGAACGGACGTTTCACCCGCATGGGACAGTTGATAAAAACCGACGTATTGCAAAAGGCCGGCGGCGCCGACGAACGGGCGTTTATTCAGGACGAATCGATTCCGCTCCGGGCGGCGCTTTATGCCAAAGGCATCGTCAAAATGACGGCAAACGTCGTATTGGTGCCGAAAGAAATCGGCAACTTTTCCGGCAACAAAATACAACTCGACCACGATCGTTTCATGGCCTATTACTGGATGCTGAAAGACCATCCGGAACTGCCGGACGAAGCCCGGCGACGGATGTATTTGCGCGCGGTTTCCGCCTTTTGGAAATTTACCAAGAAAAGCAGGCAGTTTCCGTTTTTCACCTCCGCTTTTGCCCGTTACCTCGGATGCAAGCTTCTGGCTTCAAAACCGGACATGAAATATCTCGACCGGATGTATCAAAAGTTTGCCGCCCTGACCGACGTGCGGCGGATAAAACCCTAAAAACCGAAAAGCGGTATATTTACATCACCCCGGAACGTAAAGTTTCGGGGTTTTTTTTAAGGTTGTTTTCATAAGGTTTCAGTTTTTTTATAGTTGTTTTCATTTTGCCGGTTAAAAACAAAAGAACTCCGCAAACCCGGCTGGTAGTTTTCCCGATACAAAAAATCCTCTTTGAATTTTTTTCAAAGGGGATTTTCTTTTTCCCTCCGCTTTCCGGGGTACTGACCATTTACGGGGAGGGTTTGCAGTTCGCGGAGGGGTTGCAGTTGACCGGTTTGCCGCTTAAAAAACTCCCGGAGTTATCCGGGAGTTTTTTCTCGGGAGATTGCGCTTTCACGTTTTCCGAAAAGCGCAGTTCAAACCGGCGGCAAACGTCTGCGGTCAGAACGCATAGTTTAAGCCGATGCCGACGGCGG
>OBJG01001656.1_pt1 | contig 16055 bp, 20 predicted proteins | sample 1517941 | NCBI WGS metagenome assembly OBJG01 (sample SAMN04571712, study PRJEB22368) | human gut metagenome | biome: human gut; material: stool | host: Homo sapiens | place: Luxembourg | collected 2012-09-21
CATTTAAATACCATTGAAAACTTAGATCATTATAATTTTCAGTAACATCTTCATTAGAATTCATAACATGACATGCAATTTTAATACTTTGATTATAACTATTAAGTATAGTTGCACTAGGTACAAGATTAACAGTAATCAATGAAACATCCAAATCATCTATTTTGGATTCTATTTCATTAATCTTTGTTTTGATTTCTTCATTTGATAATGATAACTCACCCATTTTTGTATTTAGATCTTCTTGCTCTTTAGCAACAATATCTAATTTTAATTTTTCTTGGTCCTGAGATATCTGTAATTTTCTAATTCTTGTTGAATTGGTAATTTTCTTAATAACACGTTCTTCGTTTTTTGTTGGAGTATTTCCATCAACTTCACTTATAGAAAATTCTCCACCTTTATATGTGATAGACAAATCAGTAACCATAAAATTGAATTCATCATTATAATTTACTAAACATCCTGGTAACAAGTTATCTATTGAAATCATTGATATGCTTTTTGTTGAATAAAATGTTAATCCATTTAATTGATCATATAGTTTATCAATCAAATTTTGTTCATCTGTTAAGTATAAATTATTAGAATCTAGAAATATGGTATTACCCGCTGTATCCCCTTTTTCTAAAGGGTTTAAGCCATTTTCATAATAAATTCTAGACACGCAGTACAATTCATTTTTTTCATAGTTTGTTAACGTATCAGTTTTAGCGAACGCATCCTTAGTCACTTGAACAAATTCAAGTGAGCCTTTACCGCTTGCAAATACATTTGCTCCGAAAAGCTCAGCAATCCATCCTAAGTAATTTCTAATAACAATGGTGTTATCGTACCAGGAAACTTCTTTTTCTAAGATATACGCAGGAATATTGGTCCTTATAATAGAAAGACCAGTCAGCGTTTCTATTTCATCTAACTGGTCTTTAACCGTTACTGGATAAGATAATTGAGTTGTATATGGAGCATCCAATTCATAATTGTTATCATATAATTTTAAACTTAATGACTTTGTATATTTTTCGGGTTGGTCATAAACCTTAAAATATCTTACTTCACAATTTTCATTTTCTTGCACTTCCCAATATGTATCAGTGTCAAGATCATCAAGAATACCGTCATAGTTATCAAATTTAAGATTTAACTGCATAGTAGGTACATTTCCAATAATATAGCCATCAGCAAAAGCAACTGATGATTTATACTCTATAAGTCTATGTGTTACATCTAAATCTCCATATTTTATAAACATTTTCTACACCTCAATCAAAGCAAAAGAAAAAGACTGAACTTTTAATCCCGTCTTTGTTCTTATATAATTATATTTTTTATTTCCGGCATACATCTTCTTCGTGCCCCTAATTCCATGATCAGGAATATACAACTCAACATTGAATTCAGTAGGAGTAACAGCATTTAAAATACTCACGACATCAACAAATGTCTTTAAATTCCATGTCAATGTTACTTTTAACATATTAGATCTGATTCTATTTCTTCTTAAAACACCTGTAGCGATAGGTCTTACACTATCTCCGTCTAAATCTTGTATTTCAACACTAATATCAGAAGGTGTAGGCAATAATACACCATTTGCTTTTATTCTTGCTTCATCAGCCATTTTCCTACACCTCCTTAATAATCAAATACTGGCTTACCAGTTTGCGCTTCATATTCTTTGATATTATCAATCACCATTCTAGTTAAAACTTTACCATTTTCTAAAACTAAATTGATAATATATGTTCCACCATTACTACTATCTCCTTGTGGTAATCTTTCAGAAATTTTTTGAGCGATTAAATCTAGACCCTTTGTATTTCTTTGCAAAGGAATTACCGCTTCGGTTCCTGCTTCCCCAAAGATTGCAGGAGTTGCTTTTGAAACAACTGCACCTTCAGCCAATTTTGGAATTTTTGAAATATTAAATCCTTTTCCACCGATACCTGGAACCCAATTAGGAATTTTAATTTTATTTAATCCACCGATAAAACTGTTGATTCCACTAATGATTGCATTAATAGGCGCTTTAAATATTCCAGCAAAACCACTAACTATATTGCTAAAGATATTCTTAACACCATTCCATGCTCTTGCCCAGTTCCCAGTAAAAACTCCACCAACAAAGTCAATGATACCACTTAACACACCTTTTATTGTGTTCCAGATAGCTGTTACTGTAGAGCAAAATGCATTAAGAGGTACACCTAATAATCCGAATGCTTTTGTCCAATCATTCGTAAAACCTACTTTTAAGAAATTAGCAAATCCTTCAAAGATTTTTCTAATGCCTTCCCAACAACGTTTTTCGTCACCAGTGAACACACCAACAAAGAAATCAGTTAAGCCTTGGAACATTTCAATAACATTAGGAATTAATTCATTGATTAAATCTCCCCATGATTTGAATGTATCACTGAACGATCCAACGATAAAATCAACTAATGGTGATAACACATTATCCCATACCCAATTAATAGCATCACCTATAGCTTGGATACCTGGTTTCCATGTATTCCATACTTCTAATATTCCTGATAATGCAATTGATAATACGCTTACTAGGAAGTTTGCTAATGGAGCTAGTACATTTTTCCAAAGCGATAAGGCAATTGTAAATACCGCCTCTACTGCTTTGACAAATGTTTTAGCAAGGAACGTTGCTATAGGAACAATAATAGTATTGAATAGATCCAATAGGAAATTAAATATTGGCACTAAAATACTTTTATAAAAATTATCTAATATACCTGTTAATTCACTAATAGAATCATTTACTAATTGTCTAAAACTATCATTTGTTTCATAAAGATATACGAGTGATGCAGTAACAGAAGCTATTAGAGCAACAACTACTAACATCGTCGCACTCATACCAGTAAATGCTAAAGAAACAAGGTTTGGATAATTGTATAAAGTAATAAATGTCTCTAATAATTCTTTTAGTGCTAATTTGATTGTGCTGATTGCAAGTGTAATGTTTTCCCAGTTTTTTATTGTTTCAAAAGCTAAAAAGCCTGCAACAATACCTGCAATTAATGAAAGAATGATTGGTTTATTTTGCTTAAGCCAATCTTTAATTGAGTTTAATTTCTTGAGTACTTTGTCTACTGCTTTATCAACACCACTTGTATCAGGCTCTCCAAAAGCATTATCCCAATCAATAGAGCCAATATCATAGCCTCCGCCACCAACTCCTCCAGCTCCGCTTCCACCTGAGCCTCCTGAACCTGATGAATCACTTGCGCTGATTGTATTGATTTCATCAAATGATGCTAATGAACCTAAAGCCTTAGCTGTTTTCTTAGCTTGACCTTCAGTACCTTTTAAAGCTTTGTTTAAACCACCAGTTGAAGCAGTCGCTTTTTTTGCTGAATCACTTGCCGAACTAAATCCTGCACTTGCTTGTTTAGCTCCACTCTTTTTACCAAATAATTTACCAAAAACTCCTGCGATTACATTTGCTAATGTAATTAGTTTTCCAATGATCATATTGATCACTTGAATCACTGGAGTTAAAGCTGCAATTAATCCGTTACCAATAATTCCTAGTAATTGTTTAAATTGCTCTTGTAAAATACGGACTTGGTTAGCCCAAGTTCCACTTGTTTTAGCGAAATCACCTTGAGCCATTGATAATTGATTCAATACAAAATTGTATCTCAAAGTGGTTAATTCAGCTTGTGACATATCACTTACATTCTTGCTGATTCCTTGACTTAAAGCATAGGATTGTAAGTTTGTTTGTGTCATGACAATACCTAAATCTTTTAATGTTTCAGTTTCACCAGTAAACACTGACTTTAATTTTATATCAGCTAATTCTTGAGAAATGTTATAAAAGGAAGCAACATCACCTGATAGACCAGCTAATGTTATTGCCATATCATTTGCTTTTTCTTGACCTAACCCCATACCTGAAGCCATGGCCATATAGGTTGAAGCTGTCTTTTTAGCTGAGAGTTCACTCATACCAAACTGTTGAATTGAATTTTTAGCAAACCGCTCGGCTTTCCATGCCATATCGCCAAAAGCTGTATCGACTACGTTTTGTACTTCTGTAATATTTGAAGCAACCTCTATAGCTTCTTTCCCTAATTTGTATAAGCCAAATCCTGCAGCTACTTTAGCAACCATGGATTTAATACCACTTACGGCTCTGCTAATTCTTCCAGTAGAACTTTCAATACTACTTGCTGATGTTTTAGCTTCATTTGTTGCATTTTTCAATGCATTGATGAACTTACTCGTTTCAGCTGAGATGATAACTTTTAATTCTTCTAATGTCTTTTTAATCATCTCCTTTAAATTTCTTATTGTAACTGTTAGCAAACCTTAATCTTCTTGCTTTAAAGCTTTCAAATTCATCTTGTTCTTTTTGGATAAAGTATTCTTTCTTTTCGTCTTCAAATAAATCAGGATAGTAATCCCATATTTGTTTGATGTCACTTTCACTTGCTTTTTCTTCACTGAATATAATACTAATTCCTCTTAATAACTGATCAGCAAGATTGTGATTATGGATTGCTATTTGTTTTTGTTTCATTCTTTCTTTTCTTCGGTAGGATTCAATATAATCTCCTATTTCTAGTACCGAAGACTCCCAAAATAAAAATGAACTAATATCACAATCTAATGCAATTGGATAAAGTTCATTTATTAAATCGGTTAAAAATTCATATTCTACATTAGCTCCTTCGCTTCCACTAGTTTCTTGTCCATTGTGTCCGCTTGAGCTCGTGAGAAAAAACCACTTACTTGATAAATTGGTAAGAACACATCAGTCATAAATGACATTTGTGTCCCACCTTCATCACAATATTTATCAAACATTGTAATTACATCATCTTCTTTGATGCCGTGTTGAAACTTTTTCAATGCACCATGAGTAATTAAAAGCATAACTTTTAAAGGTGGCAATGCGCCTTCTTCAGCATTGGAAACAACAGTTAAAAGATTTACTCTTAATTTTGATTCTAGGTTAACAATTTCAGAAGTACTTAATTTTAATTTGTATTCTTTTCCATCTACTTTCCAAATAGCATAAGGCTTTCTTTTAGGGGTTTCTTCAACTGTAACTTCAACTTCTTCTAATTCACCACTTAATGCTCCCATTTAATTTCTCCTTTCTATGCAATTTCAGGATCTGTAATTTCAAATGCTGATGACAATGCAATATTTAAATCAAATTCAATAACTCCATTAACTCCACCACCAGTACGTTTAACTGAAACTTGACCTGTGAACTCAGTAGTTGTTCCATCTTTTAATGTTTCTTTAAAAGATAGATTTTCTCCTGATGCTTCATATGCTCTTAATACACGATAAGGGCTGTCTTTTGCTGTGTTATCATATTTGAATTTATAAGTAATATCCCCTGGATCTCCAATACCCATTTCATACATTTTTTGAGTATCATCTAAATCTGTATTTTCAAGTTTTTCAGGATCTACACCGATTTCAGGAATTTCTTTTAATCCTTTTAATTTTGTATAAGTAGTTACTGTTTTGCTTTTAAATTCTAATTTAGCACCATTCGCTAACATACATTTTCCTCCTTGACTTTTTAACTTGTATGATAAATAAACTGTTTATCACAGTCTATAATTGCTTCATATCTCATTTGTTTATGTTTTAAACCGCTAGGATCAGGAACATCCGAACATGACGTTCTTAAAAAACCTAAACCTGCCATTACTTCATCTACATCACACGCAGTTTGTGATGTGCTTTTATTATCCCAAATATCAATTCTATATCGAATGAATGAGGATTGTTCTTTATCATCCGTAAAGTCAGCTACTTTATTTTCTTCCTCAACATATTGCACCGCAGGTAAATCGGCCCAGTTTTGAGGATAAGCGTCACTTACATTCTTATTTTTTTGAGAAAGTTCTTTATAAACAATATCTTTAACATTTATCATTTATTACATATCTCCTTTAGTTTCTTCCTAAATAATCTTTCAGTATTTTTTGCTATTGCTTGTTCTTGATCATGAAGTGCAGGATACATAAAAGGCCTAGCCATTTGTCCTCTTGTACCATAACCAATGACATCTCCGTTTTTATAGATGATTTTAAAGCCATATCCCTTAGCTTTATCAACTGGCATTGCATCAGCTGGAATCATCCACCCCGTTTGTTTATATTTAGGATTTACTTCAGGTGATATTCCTTGATGATTTGCCTCTCCATTAGGACCAGTACCAAATTCATAATAAGGTGCATACTTTGAATTGGTATATACAGTAGAAGAAACTATGCCTTCTTTTACTTCGTTTTTAACTCTAACTGAACGAGTTAAAGCACCTGTATCACTTGAAATCAAAAGCTTTGCTTGACTTTGGACAATTACCCCTGCTTGTTTAACTGCTCTCATAGTTACTTCTTGTCCTGCACCTGAATCTAGTTCAGATAATTTTTTTATGAGGTTATTAAAATCTTTATTTGTCATATTTTCTCAATTCCTATAGCTTTAAAACGCTTAAATTTTTGGATGCTGATAACTTTATAAGCAACTCCCTCATAATTTATCATGTCGTGTTCTTTAATCTCTAGAGAGCCATAATAATGCATATTTAACATATCATTTACACGCATTCCATAAAGTTCAACTTGCAGTTTAGAACTGACTGGCCATATCAAAGCTTTATCTACACATGATTCATCACTATAGCTTTCTATAATATTACCTTCATCATCTTTTGAAGGATTATATTTATTCAGTTGAAATGTCTTGAGACTTCTTTTTTTCATTCTGTAATCTCCTTGCATAAGGTGATAAGCGATAATTGGTAATACCTGATAAAATAGCATCTTCAGTTAAATAAGATTCACTTTCTCCACCCTCATTATAAGAAGCTAATCCTTCATTACCTTGCTTGTTATAACGAGCAATAGCAATGGATATAGATCATCTATCAACTCACTTCTATTAGTTTTAGATAAAACTGTGCGCTTTGAATTTAATATAAAAGAAGAAACCAATGTATCATCAGTTTCTCCTGTTAAATTCTTAAATTCTTCTAAAAGATTATCCATTTTGCTTAATAACAGCAATCAATTCTTCTTTTGTAAGTGAGTCAATATTTTCAATTCCTAATTCTTCAGCATATGCCTTTAATTCATCTAATTTCATTTTGGAAACAGGTTTATTAGGTTTTATGCTTTCATCAATGCCTTCTAATTGTTTGATTTGCTTATTTAAATCATCCAAAGAATCGCTAACGATATAATTCAATGGATCACTTCGACAAATTTTTATAACATCTTTATTTAAACACTCTGTAGAAACAGTTGTTTTAATATTGTAAATATAAGCCATTTACTGCACCTCCTATGATGGATTTGCAGTTAATACTGCAATACATTTAGATTGGAATACTTTAGCACCATATACATGTAATCCTTTTACAGCATCACTAAATCTTTTTTCAGGTCTATATGCTTCAGTTGATAAAATTTGTTCAGCGTAAGAACCCGCTTCATCTGTTCCACCAATAATTTTGTATTTTGTTTTAGCAGTATTTGGAACATTGTTAGAAACATAAACAGTAAAACCTGCAGCTTTACCAACTTCCCCACCTTCTAAAATTGCCTTATTATAATCAGTTCCATTTCCCACAAAACGTTCATCTTTTAATAATAAGCCATGATACCAAGCTGGAATAACTACCCAACGTCCTACTGTAGGTACATTCGCTTCAGTTAATTTAACACCTAAATCAACAAGAAAATCATAAGCAGTATCTTTTGTTGGCACTTTTGGAGTTGTATCACTACCAATAGTATTATCAGCATGAACGTTGATAGCTAATAAGTTAGCTGCAAAAGCATCAACAACATCATTCATACCATAAGCAGCTCTTTCCATTGCTTTATCCATTAATTTAGGATTTGTTTGAGCATTATCAACATCTTCAACAGCAAAGTTGAAATATTTAGCTTGATCAATCTTTAATTCTTGTTGTTCTCCAGATAAATCTTCAGGAGCTTCAATATCTTCACCTTTTGTATAATCTTTAATTGTTACGTTACCAATTTGATTTACTTTGACAGTATCACCAAAGTTCTTAATTTCCCCTTCATAATCTCTATTTAATAAGTTTAAATATACATGTCTTTTATCTAAATGTCTTAAAAGACGTGCACTCCAAATTGTTGGAATAAAATTTGCTACCGACATATTTTAAATATCCTCCTATTTTTGATTTGACATAATTTTTTGAACTTCATCCCAGTTTTCATTAATTTCTTTAGCTGACATATTTTTAATCGATTCTAAAGAGATTGTTGTATTTCCTGGAACTTTCTTCATTGGAGCATTGCCCTTGATTTTTTCTTCAACTGCTTTTTCTACTGCACTTTGAAATGCTTTTTCTACAACTTCAATGCTCTTTTTACAAGATTCAGCATCAGTTAAATTAAGAATTTCAGCAAGTTCAGTTGGAATTCCTTTATCAGCTAATTGAACTTTAGCTTGAGCAGTCAATTCTCTACGAGTAATTGCAGCTTCTCTATCATCTAATTCTTTACTTCTTTTTTCTTCCTGATACTTTTTCTTTTCTTTTTCGCTCATTGTTTCTAATTTTTGAGCTTCAGTTTTTTCATCTTCTAAATGCTTTTCCCAAGCTTTACGTTCTTTAGCAATTCTTCCTTGAACGATTTTATCTAATTCTTCTTGGGTAAAAGTTTTTATTTCTTGACCACCTTCACCACTATCTTGATTATCTTGGCCAGTTCCTTGATCATCATTTCCTGAACCATCTCCGGAATTATCATCAGCAAATAATTGAATATCTAAAGGAAACATAAATTTCTTTTTCATAAATACCTCCAGTTAAAGTCCGTAAGACTATCCCATCTTTTAATGTCGTAAGTTTTTGGACAATAAAAAAAGACAATTTCAAACTGTCTATTTATTAGAATTATTTTCTTTTATTTCTTCTACAACTTTCGCATTCAACAACTCTTTTATGCGATTAGCATCATTGACTTCAAATACATCACCAGCATACCTAACGACACCTGTATTTTTATCAATCATATTGCAAATAACTTTAAGTTTTGCCATATTTCTTCTTGTTCCTTTCTAATGATTTGTTTTTAGATTTTGGTGGTGGTACATAACAGTCATATTTTTCATAACGAATGCGGCCGCAAATCATGCACATATATTGAATTTTCTTAACCAAACAGCTTCTCTTTTTATCAAAGTATTGTTCCGTACGATACTCAAACTCTTGGTGATGATGTGGTCTTAATCCTTCCGCCATAAATAATCTCCTTTCTTTAAAGTTTTTTATAATTTATCAATTTTAAATTTAGCTATAATGCAAGATATTAAACTTAATAAAACAATTAACACTTGAATTAATAACGGACTTAATACAATCCACCATGACCAAGTTATAAAGCCTAATATTTTTGCTATAACAAAAATAATTAATAATGCATTTAACATTGGCATTCTCCTTTCTTTAAAGTTGAACAAAAGAAAAACCGACTATTTGTCGGCTTCATCTCTAAATGCATCTTCATAATTTAATTTTCCTGAATTTAAAACAAAGTCCCTATCTCGCTTCATTTCCTCTAATTCTTCCTGAGTTTCGACATGCTCACCAACAATAATTTGGTCAACATTCTCATATGTTTGATAAAACATGTAATTTACACCATCATTTAGCGTTGGGTACAATTCAGCTTCAATAGTTGCTAGTGCCAAAGAAACTTGTAATGCAAACAAAGGGTCACCATCAAAAGAAGGACCTAAATCATTTAAATGGAACATGCCAACTGATTGATCATTGCTATTAAGATATGTCAATTTTAAATCATGTTTAAGACTAGCATATTCATTTGACATTTTTATCACCCTTTTCTTTCTTAATGATTTTGTTTTTCATGCTATTTAACGATTCTTTTGTATAATTTCTATATACCCAAGAGTTATTATCTTTTCCTGATACAATGTTTATATTAATATTTGCATCTATAACTTCTTGTTTTCCTATAAGTTCATTATACACTGAATTACAACTAAAACACATATCTTTTTGAGATAGAATATAGATTTCTTGTTCTTTTAATTCACCTTTCAATACCTGATCATAAATATATTCAAAAAACTTGTATTCCGTATCATACTCTCTTGTATAATCATTTTCATGACCTTTATACGGAACAAGCTTAGTATGCGGATGTAATCTTTTAATTACTGGTGATGTTATTAATTTACTTTTATCACCTTTATAATTATTGAAAACATCATCATTTGTACTTGATATTCTACTAGATGCAATAAAAAAATCATCTCCAATTTTCATTGATGCAACATTTCCTTTGCTAGCTCTCGTTGTCATGTATTTATCTTTTGCAACGAATGCCTCTTTATCAAGCTCTAAAATAGTTTTTGCATCAACAGTTCCATAGTCAACTTTATAACGATTAACCGTCCTATAATTATATTTTAGATCATTCCATTGTACTACATTTTTGTATTTCAAATCTTGAAATTTAGATAGTGACGAAGGCATATTTTCTTTGCCTAAGACATTAATATAACTTTGATACTGTTTCCTATCATTCGACAAATTCTTTGTCTTTTTCATAAAAGTATCAACAGTATCTACACCATGTGTCTCTTGCTGCCTTTTTAACCACTGATCATAATTTTCTTTAACGTCAACAACTTCATCTCTACCAGTAACAGGATTGCGTTGTCTTTTCTTCATGGCATCAGTAACACCCTCAATATACGGAATCATATGAGATCGACAATTGGGATGAAGCGGTGGAACATTAACACCAACTTGTGCCTTTGATGTTTCAACAATACTTCTATCATGTTGTTGACATATCTTTGATGTTCTACTGTCATGAACTGCAATAAACATTTGTTTGTCGATACCAGCATCTTCAAAAGCTAACTGATCAGCAAACGCTGACATTGCTGCACTTTCAGTTTGAATAAGCCTTCTTGCTTGATAAGCACCTACAGCAAACTTATTCATAATAGTATCAGCCATTTCCTTTTCGGTCTTATTGGTTAATACACCTAGCATCATTTCATCTTTCAATGAATCAGCTAATTCATTTGTATTGTTCCAAATTCTATCAGAATAGTTTTTGCCACTCCATTTAGATTTTAGTGTCTTATCAATCAAATTAGAATCTAAATTATCAAACTGATAAGCTATATTCATTCCTTGTTGTATGTTATAAACATCTTTGTAATAAGCATTAAAAGCACTGTTGATATAGCAATCAGTGCTCTTATCTTTTTCAATGTTATAAACTTCTTTCATCAGATTATCTAACTGACTTTGCATATTTTCAAGTCGTTTTATTCTATATTGATAAGCTGGAGCATCAAGTCTTTTTAATAATTCCTCTCTTTGTTGATTAGAAGTGTTATTTCTCAACAACCTTTTTAATTCATTATAATCATGATCATTTACCATTGTTGAAAGTAATCTTTTTGCCTCTATTTCTGATAATCCATAATTACTTTTGTATTTTTCAAATATTCCTTCTATTTGATTTTGAGTATAAACACATGCCTTGCTGTATATGCTAGAAATATATTCACTGGTTACTTGAGCATCATCTAATATTTCAGTAAGCTTTTCTTCTTGACGTTTCTTCCAATATTTCTCATTTTTCATATCAGCCTAACCATTTAATTAGCTTTGCTAGAATTTTGTTTAAGATCTTTACTATTGGAAGCATCATCTTTTGTTTCATCATTACTTTCCTCATTTTGATTAAATGGATTATCATTTTGAGACTTAAACATTTCTTGTTGAAGTTTTACATTTTCTTCATTTTCTTGTTTAACTTTCTCTATCTCACTTGATGCATCTTCAACAAAAGGAAGTTGTTCAATCAATGTTTCAGTAGATACCTTACCACTTAAGTTAGCAATCATTTGAGCAAGCTCATTTAAATTTTTAGGTAACTGACGAGTAAATGTAATTTTTACATTGTTAGGATTGACAGCAATAGCTTTAAGATTTAAGTAATTACAAAATAATTCAATTCTTCTTTTTAGAGCTTTCTTGTAATACTTTTCTTTTTCACCTGTAATCATTTGTAAGCCAAGCAATTTGTATTCCATAGCCACTCCTGAACTGTTTCCTACAAAATTTTCATCAGTTAAATTAGGAACATGAGAAAATGTATAGATGTCTTCTTTGATTGCTTTTCTTAAAATCTCCATACCATTTTCATCAAAAGTTCTAGAAATATACTCAGCTCTTGCATCTGCAGGTAATTCTAAAAGCCCATTCTCTTTTAAAATCTTCATGACTTCGCTTACTTCTTCATTATCATCACCCATCAATGTTCCGTAAATAACAAGCAACGCTTCAACAAACTGTTCCTTATCGTTTACACGATCACTCGTTAATTTATTGTAAGCATCAATCAATGATATTTGCTGTTCAAAATCACCAATACATAATTTATTATTGCGATATTCAATGATAGGAACATTTCCAAAATAATGAGGTATAGGTTTATTTATCATTTGATGTTTTTGCCCACTGCATTCAAGGATCATTGTATTGACATAATTTTTAGTACAAACAGTAGCACGATAACAATACTTACTTGTTATTGCATCTTTATAACGATAGTAATAAACACCGAATAAAAGATTTTGCTCAATCGTATCATCATATACAAGAAATGTATGGTCAGCTTCTATATTCCTTAAAGCAATTTCAGTAGTATCTTGTTTGATGTAAACATACTCATAAGCAACACCACAAACACTCATATCATGCGCATTATCACTATCAACATCATCAACATCTGCTCTATCAAAAGCTTCCGTTAATTTATCTATGTTTTCTTGTCCTTCATCATCAAAAGTCGCATATGAAATAGGACTGTTCATGAAATAACCTGTTGCCGTATCGCTGATATCTTTAGCATGATTACACACAATACGGTTGTTTGCTGATGTCTTTAGTTTTTTTCTTCTATGTCTTATATCATGATGTCCTTCATAATATCTTTGATTCTTTTTTATTCTTCCAACCAATGTACGGTGTTTAGTAATCAGCTGTTCTATTTGAATCATATTCAACTGAGTTTCATCATAAGTTGTACTATCTATTGTGAACATGTACATACGGGTACCTCCTAATTTTCATATCTAGCACGGTTCTTACCTGCTCGACCTTTTGATTGGATGATGTCTTGTTCACACCCATATCGTGCAGCATCAATCGTGTGGTTATTTTTATCAGGAAACTCACCTTTAAGATTTCCTTCTTTATCTTTTTCAATTTCATAATCATTAAACTCCCTTGAGGCATTTGGACAACGAATTGGATCTATAATAATTTGTTCTAAATCCTGTAACCATTTAATACCATTTTCTACACTGTCCGGTCCTTTCTTTGCTCCAGTTACTTTTAATCCTAGTAACTTAAATTCATTGATAGTACGAGGCTCCGCGCTATCACATGTTACTAATTTATTTAATGGATTTAACCTCTTGATTTTCTTAACCGCTTTAGCATTAGAAAGACGAGTACCATATACTTCTCCAAAAATAAAAAGACGTCTTCGCGTCTTGTCATAATGCATTTTTAAATAAGCTAATGGATCTCCAGCATATCCAAAGTCCAAACCATTTTTTGATTTATCAAAAGTCTGTATTTCTTCACTTGTAATTTCTCTAATTGAAAGATTGGTGAATACTTCACCACCTGTACCAGTAACTTCACCTAAATAATCATGCTTGTACTTTTCAGGGTTAACTTTTTTCATATGTTCAGCTTCAATTAGAAATTGTTCTCCAAGCCATTCTTTCGGTGCTTGAAGATAAGTTGTGTGTGAAACTAGTGTATCAGGTCGTTTGATAAGAACTTGTTTATTACACCAATTCCTTTGTGATTCAGGCGGGTTGAATGAATAAAACACACAATATTCAGGGCCTCCACGTAAAAGTGACTGATTGATGTTCGTTATCTTATCGTAACTTTCAAATTCATCACATTCTTCAAACCACACATACTTGATATATCCTACAAATACTTTTGTTGATTTTAGTTTTTTAGGATTATCAGCACCTTTAAAAATGATAACCTGACCAGTAGGTTTATACGTCATTTGAAGCTTAGAATCAGGAATATCCCAATCATCTTCAGCTTTCAACATGTAAATGGCCCATTTGATTTGCTCATAAACTGAACCTCTCAATGTGTCTTTTACACGTCTAATTACTACCGCATTGCTCATCAGTCCTTTTTGTGCATCTCTCATGATGCCTAAAGGAATTTCAGTACCAATACATGAAGATTTAAGAGAACCTCGGCCACCTTTTAACCAGTAATGCGTATAATCATTGTTTTTAATATGTTTATGTACATCATAAAACGCAGGACCAATAATTGATTTTAAACTAACCTTCATCTATATCATCTACAATCACCGTTTTACCATTTGATGTAATATCAACGTTGTCTTTAAACATACCAAAACGTTTACCAAGTAATTCAGCAGCCTTTAACCGTTCCTTTTCATCAGGCGGTTTAGCAATGACTTCTTGATAACCATCACCAGCTAGAGCAAGAACATTTGCTTTACTCGTTCCTCTCATGACAGATGTAAGATATTCCATGACTTCTTGAATATTTGCAGTATTTTCATTATGAATTTCTTCCAGTCGCTTGTTGATGTATTCAGCAATATCTTTTTGTTTAAGAAGTTTGTTTGCCCGAACACCAGCAACATTATCATTCTTAATCGTTTTATATACTGTTCTATAGGCACGTGTGCCATTTAGATCAATTAAATATTCGTCACAAAACAATTTTTGTTTTTCGGTCATAATGACACATCTCCTTTGTTTACTGTTGGTCGCAGGACTAGGAGTCAAACCTAGAATACAAGCTTAAGAGACTTGCGTGATATCTTTTCACTATCCTGCCTTGTTTTGGGTAAAAGAAAAACCACGTCATTCTGTGGTTTAATTTAATATTCAACTATTTCTTAATTAACTTATTGTTTATAATATCAAGATATGCCTTATCTCTTATTTCCTCACTACTTAAATTGTTAACTAAATCAATAATAGTTAAAAACTGTTCATTTTCATGAAGCGCATTAAAATATGCATGTAAATTTTTTTGTGTGTTCTTAAAAACATATAAAGAAGTAGCACTAATTGTTTCTAAAAGCGCAGCACTTATAATCGGCAAGTAATTTAATTGTTTCATAAAAACAAACGCAATTACCGAAATAATTATACACACTATTCCTACTACACAACTTACAACCGCCAAAAGAAACGATATGTTCGCAAATGTTTTACTCATAACATAATACTCTTTTATTTCTAAAAGATTATTTTCCATTAATTTTTTAGAATTAATTTTTATTGTCTTACCAAGAGTATCATTTATTTTTATTGTCTTATCAAGAGTATCATTTGTTTTTATTACACTATTATTAGTTATATCAAATAGTGGCATTAAATCTTTTTTATATTTTTTTACTTCTTTTTCATTGTATTCATTATTTTTTTTCATTGTAACACTAAAAGTTAAAAATGTTACCAGTATTGACAATAAGAAAGTAATAATACTTAATTCATCCATTTAATTCTCATCTCCATTTATTTTAGTATAAAACAAGTAGAATAATTATTCTATAGCTTTTTAGTAATATTACTATTATTTGTAAAGAAAAAGCATCTTGAATTAACAAGATGCTATAGATAGCGTTCCGGATTTCAACCGGACCCTTTCCGTACAACATAAAGTTGAAAAATATAAGAATTGAATGTCAACCGCTAGCTACTTCATTTCTAACGCTTTGCGGTCTATCTTATAAGTATCAGACTGTACTCACTCGTATACTAATCACTATCTATTTCTATTTTTCCATATTTTATTTATTTTATCAAATTAAAAAGCAACCGAAGTTGCTATTACTTACTATTCTTTTTTTCTGCGATAACTTTTCTTAAAACTTTATTGTATTTTTTTAAATAAATTTCATCACAATTAAATAAATTTAGACCATATTTTTTAAACA
>OBJG01001659.1_pt1 | contig 16034 bp, 14 predicted proteins | sample 1517941 | NCBI WGS metagenome assembly OBJG01 (sample SAMN04571712, study PRJEB22368) | human gut metagenome | biome: human gut; material: stool | host: Homo sapiens | place: Luxembourg | collected 2012-09-21
CCGGTTTATCATATAAGAGTTAAAATTATTATCCAAAGTTTGTAAACAACGGCGGCTGACAGGTAATCTCATTCCATTGGTGAGAACGGCTTTTTTCTGAAACGTTCTCTTGTAATGTTTAAGGTTAATAACGCTGTTTCGTGAAATGGAACAAAATCCGAATTCCTTTAATCTTTCTTTCCATGTTGTCAAGGAATCCCTTGACGAAATGGTGTTCCCATCTGTTGTGTAAAAAACAGTGTATTTGTTTTCTGCGTGCAAATATAGTATGTCCTGACAGAGAACGGAAAAATGTTCATCAATAATGATTGGGAAAAAATCTTTCGTGAGGTAAACTGCTTTATCTAAACAATGTTTTACGGAACGTTCGGTAAATGGTTTTGTTAGGAAAGAGATAACATTACGTCCAAATGCTTCTGGCATTAACTCGTGGTGTGTTGTCGTAAAAACGATGAAGGTGGACGGATTTGTACGTTCTAAAGTGTTTTTTACTTCGATTCCGTTTACTTTGTTCATTTCAATATCCAGAAAAACAAGATTAACGGTGGAAATTTCCGAACTATTTAAAAAATCTTCTCCACAAGAGTAAAGAGTAAGGTCGGTATATCCGAGATTTTTACAGTAGTTTTGAATTCGTGTCCGTTCTTCCATAATATCATCACAGATTGCAATTTTCATAGTATGTCTCCTTTATAATAACTCTGAATTTAGTATAACATGAAAATATGGAAAAATCACAAAAATGCGATAAATGGTCATTTTTTGCGACGAGCGGTTGCTGTCTATTTTATATTACGAAGATAGCATGTTGCTCTGAAGATATTGTTTTCATGTTGTAGGTCTAAATAGCCATGATATTTGTTTACAATATTTTTTACGTTTCGCAGACCAAATCCGTGATTAAGTGAATCTGCCTTAGTGGTAGTAAGATTCTGAATTTGTGAATCTAAATGTGTAGAAGTATTTTCTATCAAAATAGAAAGGTATTCTGTATCGGCATATAGCGACATGTAGATTTTAGGACTACGTGAAGAGGTTTCCTTTTCTACTGCTTCACTTGCATTTTTTAATAAGTTAGAAAGAATAACACATAAATCGCTATCATTTACAAAAATGTTTTCCGGAAATTTACCTTCAAGCTCAAAAAGAACATTTTGAGGTGAATTTTCGTAAAAGTAATTTACAATAGCATCCGAAACGGCATGATTTGTAGATAAATAATATACCTGTTCTTTTATATTGGACAGATCATTCACATAGTTTTTTAGTTTATCTGGGTTTGGGTGTTTTGCTAATTCCTGCATAACCATAATATGAAAGTTGTAATCATGACGAAAGGCTCTTAAATCTTCATTCTTTTTACAAAAATCATTATAGTGTCGTTCTTCTAAAGCTAACATTTTTTGGTTGATACTATTTCGTTCTTTTAATATAACATGATAGTGTTGAAGATAGAAATAAAGTATCAAAAGCAGAATGCTTATGAAAATCGTGATAATGATAGCAATGACCAATAAATATTTACCCGTAAGATTCAGCGAATCATAGAATAAAAGACTGGAAACGCCGGACAAGAAAAAGTCAATGACTGCAACGGCAATAATTAACAAATAACCTTTTACGTTAATATTTTGAAATGCTTTTGTATCGGAGGGGATATGTCGCCTGAGGATAAAAGACAGTACGCTACTGCCTAAAAGGACAACAACGTCCGAATATATGTAATAATGCATATTATCGATAGAACGGGTCTGGAAAAGCATACAATATAAATAAATATTGATGTTTGATATAATGTTTACAAGAAGAGAGTATACAAGTACCAGGCATGATTTAAAATACCAGGGTTCTGTATAAAGAAGAAGGATGATCGCTAGAACTGCGAATGTGTTTGGAATCGTAATATTTGAAAAATAAACATAACAGGACCAGCACAGAGTAATCAGAGAAATGCACAGTAAACGCCAGGATGTTTGTGTTCTATCCAGATGAAGTATATTTTTACTAAGACATAAAAGTGTTGTAAGCTCTAACCAAAATAAAATAAGCGTCATTTCGTTCTCCTCCCCTTTTGTGATACGTTGAACCGAACATAAATATATATTAAGTAGTAACTATTCAGGACACCTCTCCCCGCACATTCGCATTTCGAACACTTCGTGTTCTTTCTCGCCTTTGACAAGGCTAAAAATGCTCATATGGGGAGGGGAGCCCTATTAGGATCTAAATGTATGGAAATCAAAGCCTCTTACGTGCAAGCACGACGATTCATTGATTTCCATACATTGATCCTGAATAGTTACATTAAGTATAAAATGTACAATATGAAAAGTCAATACATGAAAAATGTGGAATGACTAAGTTTTTGAAGAAGAAAATATAAAAAATCTGACCGTTCGTCGCACAAAATGACCGTTCGTCGCATTTCGGTTGTATATGCTCCTTTGCTGGTGTTAATATTGAGTTGGGAGATGATAGTGACGATACAGAGGAACTAACAGATGATGTTAGCGAGGATGAATTTCAGGAAGCATTGGAGATATTGGAAGAAAAAAATGTTAATATTACATATGATGTCACGAGTAAATGGGATAAGCATTATAATGTGGATATAAAATTAACAAATGAGTCTGAAGTTGATATTGAGAATTGGGAAGTAGAGTTTCCGTTTGGAGATAAAATCGAAAATATATGGAATGCGCAGATTACAAAAAAAATAAATACTTTGGCACAGTAAGACGTATAGATGCAGCGTTATCAAACGACAACAAAACTCTAGGTGTCTGGACAGTTGTAGGTGCTATGACGACAGATGATGAAGGAAAAAAGAGAATTGTATTCAAAAAGATACAGATTGGTTGTTTTAAGTTTAAAAAGATTTTATCTTATTTTGAAAAGCATTCCAAACAAAGGAGTTTATCATTTAAGAGCATGAAGAAGAATGAGGGTTGGTGTTATTATAGTTGTGAACAGAATAAGAAATCACAATTTATAAGACCAGGAGGTTCTAATCAGGGAATTGAAGTATCAAATAGATATTATGTGAAGGATGACAATGGTAATAAAATATGGAAAAATAAGATATATTTTAGCGCGGGAAATGAAAATGATGGTATTCCATTATACATTGGAATGATGACAATAAAAAACAAGAGTAACAAGGATTTGACTAAAAATGGAAGTTATAGAACACAACTTCGAATAAAAATAAAGAAACTTGATGATGTTCATAAAAATTATGACTATAAGGAAATGGAAGGACTCCATATTGAGGGAACATCTAATTCAAAAATTTGGTTTGTGATTACGCCTTCAGGAGAATACAAAGGAACAAAGGCAAAGAAGAAAAAACTTCAATACATATATAGCATTCCAAGAAAGACATTAAATGGCAGTAAAAAGAAATAAAATAATGATTGAGGTGATCTTGTGGGAAAGATAATTCGTTTTTTTGCTTTTGTCGTAACGGTATTTTTGATTTTTCAGAGTCCGGTATCAGCAAATGCTGAAATGGAAAACGGCAATTGTGGAGAAAATAGCTCGTTTTCTATGAGCAAGGATGGGACACTTGTTATCTCCGGGAATGGAAAAGTGACAAAATATTTTTCAGATGACAAAAATATAAAAGCAGAGCAAATTCAAAGGATTGTTGTCGAAGAGGGCATAACAGAATTAGGGAATAAGTGTTTTGCGGGTCTTGAAGAAGTGAAACAAATTACCCTTCCTACATCATTGCAGGGGATTGGTGAAGGGGCTTTTCAGCAATGTGCAAAGATAGAAGAAGTAAAAATTCCGGATTCGGTTGTTTCGATAGGAGAATTTGCCTTTGATTCCTGCGTTGCATTGAAAGAAATATGGCTGCCACAAGATCTCGAAAAGACAGAGAGAGCCTTATGTGCGAATTGTATAAATTTATCTGTTGTTCATTGGCCACAGACACTGCAAGTAATAGGATATGCTGGTTTTTCAGGATGTAATTCGCTGCAAACTGTGAAAATACCGGATACTGTAAAAAGGATAGAATCCTATGCGTTTTCATCTTGCAAAAACTTACAGATATTGATGTTTGGTTCTTCTGTTGAGAAAGTGGCAAAGAGTTATGCAAAAAATTCTATTGCACTGCGAAAAGTGGTTAATTATTCGGATATCAGCATTCCATTGGTGACGTCAAAAGGAAATTTGATTTGGCGTCTTGACGGGCAGAGAGTAGAAGTTTTGCCGCCGAAAAAAACTGCGAGAGCAGAAGCAAAAAAATATCTTATTCAGTATAAATTAAAGGGTGGCAAGATAAAAGGCAGAAGGATAAATAAGCATGAATATGGAAAAGCGATGAAACTCCCTTCGCTATATCGAAAAGGCTATCGTTTTCTGGGGTGGCATATCTATTATAATAAGGACTGGCATTATTATCAGATGGAAATAAAACCGAACGCGAATGGAAAGATTGTGGCAGAAGCTGTATTCAAACAAATAAAGATATCCGCGGAGAATCAAAGAATTCAAGTAATGGTAAAGGATCCAAATTATGGTAAAAGAAATTATTTGAAGGAAATGGATAATTATTATTTTCGGTATTCAGAAAATCCTGATATGAGTAACTCTACCTGGGTGTTTTCGACAACGCCTTATGGTAAGGGAATTAGCAAAAAACTTAAAAAAGGCAGGGTTTACTATGTACAAATTGCAGAAAGAACGTTAGGATTTGAAGAAGAGGATGATGATATGTGGAATCCAACTCTTGGATGGCTTATAAAGAAAAAAATACGGATGAAATGATATCTTTTATCTTTAGTAAGAGACTTCAAACGGGGGCGGTAAGGCAACTCACGCCCCCTGTTTCACCTTCATCCGCTGCCAGCTGATAAACCCATAGATGTCATTTACCAAAAACATCGCAAAGCATACGATGACCGCGATGTACCGTTTGTCGCAGAGACTCGCCAGTGTCCATAAGACGATGAGCACGACATCGTTGGCGGCATAAGCCAGACTGAAATACGGACTGCGGCGAAACATCTGCGGGTGCTCTCTGCCCCACTCTACCCGGTGGCAGTGTAATAATGATGTTATCCCAGCATATTTAGAATAAAAAGTCAAATCCCCATTGAAATTGAGAAAAAGTTGTGATATACTAAAAAATAATGATGACAAACAGATAGGAGAGGAACTGATTATCATGAAAAGAATTAAAACTCTGACAACAAAAAATCTGAAAGATACAATGAAAAAAGGCGGATGCGGTGAGTGCCAGACATCTTGTCAGTCTGCTTGTAAAACATCTTGCACAGTAGGAAACCAGAGCTGCGAGAACAAGTAAGATCAGATTGTATCTAAGAAGTACGAAAAGTGGCAAAGGGCTTGCCTGATTTTGGTCGGGTAAAGTCCTTTCTTATTGAATTCAATGGAATGAGGATAAAAAGATGATTCATCAATATAAAAATAATGGTTATAATATAGTTTTAGATGTAAACAGTGGCTCGATCCACGTCGTGGATGATGTGGCATATGATGTGATCGGGATGTATGAGACAAAAGAAAGAGCAGAGATCACAGCGGAAATTTTGAAAAAATATCCGGAAGTAAAAGAAGAGGAAATGGAAGAACTGTATCAGGATCTGGAAGAAATGCGGGAAGACGGCACACTGTTTACCGAAGATACGTACAAAGACGGTGTCATTGACTTCAAAAAACGCCAGACCGTGGTAAAAGCGTTGTGCCTTCACATCGCGCATGCCTGCAACCTCTCCTGCCGTTATTGTTTTGCCGGTGAGGGCGAGTATCATGGAGACCGTTCCCTGATGAGTTATGAAGTCGGGAAAAAGGCACTGGACTTTTTGGTGAAAAATTCCGGAAGCCGCCGCAACCTCGAAGTGGATTTCTTTGGGGGAGAGCCACTTATGAATTTTGATGTGGTAAAAAAACTCGTTGCCTACGGAAGAAATCTGGAAGAGCCGTATGACAAGCATTTTCGTTTTACATTGACGACCAATGGTGTGCTTTTGGATGACGATATCATTGCGTTTGCCAATAAAGAGATGGACAATATTGTCCTCAGTATCGATGGAAGAAAAGAAGTTCATGACCACATGCGCCCAAATAAAAACGGCGACGGAAGTTATGATCTCATTTTGGATAAATTTAAAAAAGTGGCAGAAAGCCGCGGACAGAACCGTTATTATGCGCGTGGAACATTTACACATTATAACCTGGATTTTGTAGAAGATGTGCTTCATCTTGCCGATGAGGGATTCAAGCAGATTTCGGTTGAGCCGGTTGTGGCAGATCCGAGTGAACCATATGCGATCCGCGAAGAAGACATTCCGGTAATCTGCGAGGGATATGACCGCCTTGCGAAAGAAATGATCAAACGTGAAAAAGAAGGAAATGGATTCAACTTCTTCCATTTTATGATCGATCTGACCGGCGGACCTTGCGTGTACAAACGACTTTCCGGCTGTGGTTCGGGAACCGAGTATCTGGCAGTAACTCCTTGGGGCGACTTATATCCATGCCACCAGTTTGTGGGAAATGAAGATTTCCTTTTGGGAAATGTGGATGACGGCATTGTCAATGAGCCGGTTCGTGATGAATTTAAACTGTGCAACGTCTATGCCAAAGAAGAATGCCGGAACTGCTTTGCCAAGTTTTACTGCAGTGGTGGATGTGCTGCAAATGCCTATAATATGCATGGTGACATCAACCAGCCTTATGAGATCGGCTGCGCGCTTCAGAAAAAACGTGTGGAATGTGCGATCATGATAAAGGCTGCATTGGCGGAGTAAATTTTGCTAATATGTGAAATATATGTTAAATTTGAAAAAAACGATTGAAAAAATCCAGAATGCGTTTATAATTAAAGTAGGTATGTTTACGTAAGATTAAGTAGATAGAGGAATAGATGATATGTTCGATTGACTAAGAAGAGGAAGAAAGGAGAACGTCATGGACATTGGAATAGATTTGGGAACAGCGAGTATCCTTGTATATGTAAAAGGAAAAGGTGTTGTTTTAAAAGAACCAAGTGTAGTGGCATTTGACCGAGACACAAATCGAATCAAAGCGATTGGAGAAGAAGCCAGACTGATGCTTGGTCGTACTCCGGGAAATATTGTAGCCGTACGTCCGCTTCGTCAGGGCGTTATTTCTGATTATACAGTAACAGAAAAAATGTTGAAATATTTCATCTCAAAAGCCGTTGGAAAACAGAGATTCCGCAAACCGCTCATCAGTATCTGTGTACCGAGCGGAGTTACGGAAGTTGAGAGAAAAGCCGTAGAAGATGCTGCTTTTCAGGCAGGCGCAAGAGATGTGAAGATCATTGAGGAGCCGATTGCCGCAGCCATTGGTGCGGGCATTGATATCGCGCGTCCTTGCGGAAATATGATCGTAGATATCGGTGGTGGTACATCGGATATTGCTGTCATTTCTTTGGGAGGTACCGTTGTAAGTACATCCATTAAGATTGCCGGCGATGATTTTGATGACGCGATCGTTCGCTATATGAGAAAGAAACACAATCTGCTGATCGGAGAAAGAACCGCAGAGGATATTAAGATCCGTATCGGTTCTGCATATCCGCGGCCGGAAGTCGAGACCGTCGATGTACGTGGACGAAATCTGGTAACCGGTCTGCCAAAGACGATTACGGTTACCTCCAAAGAGACAGAGGAAGCACTTCACGATACGACACTTCAGATCGTGGATGCCGTTCACAGTGTATTGGAGAAGACACCGCCGGAACTGGCAGCAGATATCGCAGATCGAGGAATTGTCCTGACCGGAGGCGGAAGCCTTTTGTATGGTCTGGAAGAATTGATCGAGAGCAAGACCGGAATCACGACGATGACGGCCGAAGAACCGATGACGGCAGTTGCTATCGGAACAGGTAAGTATGTAGAGTTTTTGAGTGGAACATCCGGAGAGAAATAGGAGGAAGCCTATGTTACGAGGTCTTTATACGGGTTGGACAGGGATGGTCAACGAGCAAAAACGATTGGACGTAATATCAAATAATCTGGCAAATGCAGACACTCTCGGCTATAAGCAGGAGAGTGTGAGCAGCCAGTCGTTTGATAAATTGCTGACAATCAAAATACGAGATGGATCTCAAGCATATCACAATCAGGCAATCGGGACGATGAGCCTGGGGGTAAAAGTTGGTGAAGTATATACGGATTATTCGCAGGGTTCGATCCGCGGAACGAGTTCACCATTGGATCTGGCATTGAGCGGCAGTGGTTTTTTTACGATCACGACGACAAATGCCAAAGGGGAAACGGTAACAAGATACACCAGAGATGGAAGTTTTCAGTTGACCAAGGACGGATATCTTGTGGATTCACAGGGTAACCGCGTACAGGGAAGCGGTGGAGATATCCAGATCGATCCGAATGCCAAAGATATCACGATTGATAACAGCGGCCGAATTACCGTGGATGGCGAAGTAAAAGACACATTGAAGATTGTTGATTTTGAAAATTATGATTACATATTGAAAACAGGCGATAATCTTTACCGTGTCGTAGACGGAGCGACTGAAACGACCTCCAATGCTTCGGTTCTGCAGGGATATACAGAACAATCCAATGTTAATGTTGTGTCGGAAATGGTCGATATGATTACTGTAACGAGAGCGTACGAAGCGAACCAGAAAATGATCCGTTCGCAGGATTCGATGCTGGAAAAAGCGGTAAATCAGGTAGGACGACTGAGTTGATGACAGGAGGATGAGTCTATGATGCGTTCACTTTGGACTGCGGCATCCGGAATGGTTGCACAGCAGACAAACTTAGATACTATTTCGAATAACTTATCAAATATTAATACAACAGGATATAAGACCGAAGCGGTAAATTTTAAATCGCTTATTTATCAGACATTACAGCAGAAATCGTATGACAGTAAAGGAGAACCGAAACCGGTCAGTGCACAGGTGGGACTTGGTGTCCGCCCGGCTGCGATCGTGTCCAGTTTCACGCAGGGCGCTTTGTTAGAGTCCAGTGGAGCCTTTGATTATGCGATCGAGGGCGAAGGATTTTTCATGGTTCGCCAAAATGACGGTACGATCGGATATACAAGAAATGGTAATTTCAACGTAGCTGTATCCGAGGATGGACTGGCGCTTGCCGATTCCAACGGAAATCCGGTGCTGGATGTCAATGGGGATCCGATTACATTCCCGAAGGGAACGGACTCTTCTAAATTATCCGTTGACCAGTTTGGAAACTTTATGTATCCGGACAATACGGGAAATGCCCAGTTGATGGGAATCCAGATCGGACTTGCGAATTTCCCAAACCCGGCAGGACTGGAAAGAAGTTCCGATACGATCATGAAAGAGTCGGAGGCTTCCGGCCAGCCGACGATCTATATGGCAAATCAGCTGAATTCGAAGATTGTGTCCGGCTATTTGGAAGGTTCCAATGTTCAGGCAGTAGATGAAATGGTAAATATGATTATCGCACAGCGTGCTTACGAGATGAACTCGAAAGCGATCACAGCATCCGATGAGATGCTGCAGCAGGCGAATAATCTTCGTTCTTGATAGAAAGTAAGGAGGGATTTGATGTCATTATCGGTAAACGATCTGTATAACAGCCTTGGAAGCACATCGACATTGTCCAGTGCGGCTTTGAAAAGCACCGCGTCGGCAGATCAGTTGACAAGCCAGATCAAAGACGCAGGCACCGATGACGAAATGATGTCAGCCTGTGAAAATTTCGAAGCCTATCTGTTGCAGAAAATGTTTGAAAATATGGAAAAATCTGCCAAACTCTTTAGCGATGACGATAAAGAGGGAAATGAGTACACCGATATGTTCGGTGACCGGATGTATCAGTCGATGGCAGAGACGATGGTTTCCAGCGGCCAGGGACTTGGCATCGCACAGATGCTGTATGAGTCAATGGCGAGAAATTCCGGCATTTCCACTTCGACAGAAACGACGACAAAAACGGAATAAATATAAAATAACGAGAAAAGAGCGCCCATTGCATCCTGGCAAGGGGCGCTTTGTCAACGTATACAGGAGAGAGACGATGGAAGAGAAAAAAGGATATGTGGAGCATATCATTTATCGCAATCAGGAAAATGGATATACCGTATTTGAATTTGTCTCGCAGGAAGAGGGAGAAGAATATCTGGATACGTGTGTCGGAACATTTCCGTTCATCAACGAAGGGGAGTATCTTACACTGTATGGTGATATGGTGACGCATCCGACGTATCATGAACAGTTCAAAGTGCAGAAAAGTGAGAGCCGTTCGCCGGATGACGCGTTGTCGATGCAGAGATATCTGGCATCCGGTGCGATCAAAGGGATTGGAGGTGGACTTGCCAAGCGGATCGTAGACAAATTCGGGGATGAAACATTTGATATCATTGAAAAAGAGCCGGAGCGGCTCAGCGAGGTAAAGGGAATCAGTGAGAAAAAGGCGATGGATATTGCGGAGCAGTTTGAGGAAAAACGTGAAATGCGCAATGCCCTTCTCTTTTTGCAGCAATACGGCATCAGCAACCAGCTCGCTGTAAAAATATACAAAACGTATAAAGAAGATCTGTATGGGATTGTTAAAACAAATCCTTACCGACTGGCAGAAGACATCCGGGGCGTGGGATTCCGGATCGCTGACAATATTGCGATGAAATCCGGGCTTGACCGAAATTCCGATTTCCGTATCCGCGCAGGCATCCTTTATGTGTTGACACTGGCGACGGCGTCCGGGCATATTTATCTGCCGAATGAGGAATTGTATCGCCACTGCATCGAGTTTTTGGGTGTGAGTGTCGAACAGCTGATGCATGTGCAGGAAGAGATGGAATACGACAAAAGCCTTATGCGGGATGGCGAAAAGGTCTATCTGCCATCTTTGTATTATGGCGAAATGAACTGTGCGCGGATGCTTCTGGATATTGGAAGTGTGACGCACAAATCGGGAATTGACGAAGAACGGATATTGGAGGAACTGCAGCGCAAATCCGACATTCATCTGGATGACAGACAGCGGCTGGCAGTATTTGAATCTTTAAAAAACGGACTCCTTGTAATCACCGGAGGACCGGGAACCGGAAAGACGACCACGATCAATATGATCATAAAACTTTTGGAAGAAGAGGGGCAGAGCATTCTTTTAGCGGCTCCGACCGGCCGTGCGGCAAAGCGGATGAGTGAGACGACCGGACACGAGACACAGACAATCCACCGTATGCTCGGTTACAATGGGGCAGGCATGGATTCTGCGGATGGCGTGGAAGAACGTCGTGAGACGCCGGAGGCATTTGAACGCAACGAATGGAATCCGCTTGAAACGGACGTAATTATTATTGACGAGATGTCCATGGTCGACATTTATCTGTTTACCAGTCTGCTTAAGGCCATTTCCGTCGGAACGAGGCTGATCCTTGTCGGGGATGTAAACCAGCTTCCAAGCGTCGGGCCGGGAAATGTACTTCGCGACATCATTCAGTCGGAATGCTGCCCTGTGGTGAAATTGGAGCGGATTTTCCGCCAGGCGGCAAAGAGCGATATCGTTGTGAATGCGCACAAGATCAACAAAGGGGAATCGATTACACTAGATAATAAAAGCCGTGACTTTTTCTGTATGGAACGTGAGGATGAGCATGGTGTCCTGCAGATGATGCTTTGGCTTGTGCGGGATAAGATGCCGAAATATACGGACTGTACGCCGTTTGACGTGCAGGTGCTTACTCCGATGAAAAAGGGAGAACTTGGTGTGATTCGCTGTAACCAGATCTTGCAGCGGTATCTGAATCCGGAATCGTCGGGGAAACCGGAAATGACGGTGCATGATACCATTTTCCGCCAGGGCGACAAAGTCATGCAGATCAAAAACAATTACCAGATGCCTTGGAAAATATTGGGATATCACGGCGTAGTGATCGAGGAAGGAACCGGTGTATTTAACGGCGACTGCGGAATTATCGAGGAAATTGACCTTTACAACAAAGAAGTAAAAGTGGTCTTTGATGAAGAAAAACATGTGACGTATACGACCGGTGATATGGAAGAATTGGAACTTGCTTATGCGATCACCATTCACAAATCGCAGGGAAGCGAATATCCGGCGGTTGTAATCCCATTGTTTCACGGCCCGAGGGTGCTCTTTAACCGGAATCTCCTTTATACAGCGGTTACCAGAGGAAAACAATGTGTTACGATCGTGGGACGCAAAAAGACAGTTCTTGATATGATTCACAATGAATCGGAACAAAAAAGATATTCTACATTGCAAATTCGGCTAAAGGAATTGCAAAATGAGTAGTTTTTTGATAAAATAAAATTGGATATGTGTAGTATGGGAAAGGAAATGCATGAAAGATTTTTTGATGACTCTTGTATTCCCCCACAAATGCGCGGCGTGTGGAAAAACAATGCCCGGAAAACGCACGGAAATGTTGTGTGAAACGTGTGACAGGCAGCTTCATGCAATCACGGAGCCACGCTGCAAAAGGTGTTCCAAACCAGTCGATGATCTGACGCAGGAACTTTGTGAAGACTGTGCAAAAAGAGAGTTTATCGTATCGGGCGGAAAGGCATTGTACCGCTATGATGAGCGGATGCAGCAGGTCATCCGCCAATTCAAATACGAAGGCTGTTTTGAAATTGGAGATTTTTTTGCAGAGCGCATGGCGCAGGCATTTGGTGATTGGATTCAAAGGGAAAAATTGGAAATGATCATGCCGGTTCCTGTACATAAAAAACGGCTTCGTTTTCGAGGATTTAATCAGGCGGGGATTCTTGCGGAAAAACTGGGAGAGTGTCTGGATATTCCGGTGCGGACGGAAGTGCTTGTCCGGACCGAGGATACGAAACCACAGAAAACACTTGATGTGCATAAGCGCATAGCGAACTTGCAAAAAGGGTTTGCGGTGACGAGACCGGTGGAAGGAAGAAGGATTCTTCTTGTCGATGACATTTATACGACCGGGGCGACGCTGGAAGCCTGTGGAAATGTGTTAAAAAGAGCTGGCGCAGAGAAAATCTGTTTTGTCAGTTTGTGTATTGGAACAGCATAATAAGTGATGAAAATGTGTCCCTCAGTGGATGCGTGGAAAAGGAGGACATTATGGACGTAACAACTTGTTCAAGATGCGGAAAATTATTTAATCATATCAGTGGACCGAGAATCTGCCCGGTTTGTCTGAAAGAATTTGATGACAAATTTCCGGAAGTGAAAAAATATGTATATGAACATCCTCACACAGGAATTGCCGAATTATCGGAGGCTATGAATATTCCGGCAAAACAGATCAAACGCTGGATCCGCGAGGAGAGACTTAGTTTTGCGGATGATTCGCCGGTTGGAATTGAGTGTGAGGGATGTGGCACGATGATTAAGACCGGACGATACTGCCCGGTTTGTAAGGAAAAATTTACCAAAGGGTTTGGAGATGCGGCAGGGCTGAACCGCAAGCCGGTTTCCGCACCGCCAAGGCGCAAAGACGGAGAAAGCAAGATGCGCTTTTTGGACTAACAGATTGGAGAAAAACAGATGCAGAAATATGATTGTATTGTTGTCGGCTGTGGTTTTGCCGGCGCAGTAGCAGCCAGAGAACTGGCGGAAAAAAAGGGAAAAAAGGTATTGATCCTGGATGCCAGAGATCATGTCGGTGGAAACTGCTATGATCTGCCGGATGAATATGGAATCCGCATTCATCAGTATGGCCCCCATATTTTCCATACAAACAGCAAAAGGGTCTATGAGTACCTTTCCCGTTTTACCGAGTGGTTTTCTTTTGGACATGAAGTGGTGGGAAATGTATATGGAAAAGAACTGCCGATTCCATTTAACTTAAATACGCTTGCGATGGTTTTTGGAGAACGTGCGCCTAAGATGGAAGAAAAATTGATTCAGAAATTTGGAGAGGGCGCGCGTGTTCCGATTCTTGAACTGATGAATCAAGAAGACGCAGAACTAAAAGAAATTGCAGAATATGTGTATGAAAATGTGTTTTTGAAATATACTATGAAGCAATGGGGAAAGACACCAAAGGAGATCGATCCTTCTGTGTCCGGACGAGTGCCGGTTCTTGTCAGCCATGACAACCGCTATTTTCAGGATACCTACCAGGGAATGCCGATACCTGGCTACACTGAATTGTTTGAAAAAATGCTCGATTTTCCGGGAATTGACATTCGCCTGAACTGCCAGGCAAAAGAAGTTCTGGCTATACAGCCGGAAGCGGAAGACAAGATTTTGTTTGAAGGCGAGCCATTTACGGGAGAAATTATTTTTACCGGAGCACTTGACGAGTTTTTTGATGTGCGTTTTGGCAGACTTCCTTACCGTTCTCTTCATTTCGAGTTTGAACATTTGAAACAGCCGTTTTTCCAAAGCCACGGTGTAGTGAATTATACTGTGAGCGAGGATTTTACGCGTATTACGGAGTTCAAATATCTCACTGACCAGAAAGAGAATCCGGAGACGACGATCATGCGCGAATATCCGATGCCATATGAGGCAAAGGACGGACAGATTCCTTATTATGCGATCAACAATAAAGAAAATGATGCACTTTATGAGAAATATGTCTCGTATGTGAAAGAAGTTCCAAATTTCCATCTTTTGGGAAGACTGGCAGAGTACAAATACTACAATATTGATGCAATTGTCGAGCGTGCGCTTGACTTTGCGCAGGAAATTTAACTGATAATGGGAGAATGAATTATGAAATTATTGACCGTAGCAATTCCCTGCTACAATTCACAGGAATATATGAAACATGCCATCGAAAGTGCTTTGGTTGGTGGGGAAGACATCGAGATCCTGATCGTTGATGACGGATCCAAAGACGATACGGCGAAGATTGCCGATGAGTTTGAAGCACAATATCCGGGGATTATCCGTGCCATCCATCAGGAAAATGGTGGACACGGCGAGGCTGTCAATGCCGGCCTCCGCAATGCCAAGGGCCTTTATTACAAAGTGCTGGATTCCGATGATTGGCTGGACCGCGATGCCCTTCTGCGCGTGATGGATCAGTTGCGTCAAATGGTAAAAGAAGGAAATATGGTAGACATGTTCCTGGCAAATTATGTATATGAGAAGCCGAGTGAACACAAGCACAAAGTGATCCGCTATGAAGGCGTATTTCCGGAAGAAGAAGCATTTGGCTGGAGTGATATCAAGCGCTTCAAGATCAGCCAGAATATTCTAATGCATTCTGTGATTTACCGCACACAGATGCTTCATGACTGTGGTCTTGAACTTCCGAAGCATACCTTTTATGTGGACAACATCTTTGTTTATGTACCACTTCCAAACGTAAAAACAATGTATTATATGGATGTCGATCTGTACCGATATTACATCGGCCGCGAGGACCAGTCTGTCAATGAAAAAGTGATGATTGGCCGCATCGACCAGCAGATCAAGGTAAACAAGATTATGATTGATGCTTACGATCTCACGAAGATCCGTAATAAAAAACTCAAAGATTACATGGTAAAATATCTTGCGATGATGATGACCGTCAGCTCTATTTTCCTGATTAAAGAAGGTTCGGAAGAAAGCCTGACAAAGCGTGCCGAACTTTGGCATTATCTGAAAGCGAGCAGCAAGGGAACATTTCGTCTGGTCAATCACCAGGTTCTCAGCCGTCCGATGCAGATCCGCGGTAAAGCGGGCCGCAAGATGTTAGTGTGGGCGTATGCGATTTCGCGTAAGATTTATGGGTTTAATTAAGGGGAAAAATTTGGGGCTGGTCATGCCACAGGCTGAAAAGTAGATTTAGGCATGACCGCCGTTCAGGTTTTGGTCATGCCGCAGGCTGAAAAGCAGGTTTAGGCATGACTGCTATCAAAATTCTTGTAACAAGATTCAATCGAATCAATAATTCCATTAATTAGGATCTTATGCCGAAAATGGGTATATACAGGGAAAAATCTTATTATGACATTTGAATCTTCTGAAAAGGTGTTAAATACAAAAGAAATAGACCGCATCATGTACCGACCCCCAAAAGTTAGACCTAAAAATCTAACGATTGGAGGTCGGTATTTTTATGGCTAAATA
>OBJG01001675.1_pt1 | contig 15881 bp, 15 predicted proteins | sample 1517941 | NCBI WGS metagenome assembly OBJG01 (sample SAMN04571712, study PRJEB22368) | human gut metagenome | biome: human gut; material: stool | host: Homo sapiens | place: Luxembourg | collected 2012-09-21
TCGAGCGATTCCGCGTCTCGGGAGCGGCGGCTCGCCGCCTTGAGCAAAACTTTTATCTGTCTTGGGAAAGTTGGTTAACTAATCGGTAGTTTCCACATCCGCGTCAATTAACTTAGTATATACACTACGAGCGAGACTTGTCGAGCGATTCCGCGTCTCGGGAGCGGCGGCTCGCCGCCTTGAGCAAAACTTTTAAGTGTCTTAGGGAAATCTATTAACAAATCGTAGGGGCAAACGGTGTTCGCCCGCTTAGTAGTTTTAAATTTATGTTAAGATAACATAAAAGCACTCCTTAATTCTCAACGAAATTTAAGGAATGCTTTGTTTTTTAATTAAGATTTATTACTTAAAATATCCATAAGCATACAGCAAGAGCAATCATAAGGATTGTCATAATAGCTGTATTAAGCTTTGCATTTTTGCGGTCGATAATATTGAATTTTATTATATAGCATACTTCAAGTATAGCTATAACACCCGAAAACATTATCTTTCTTGCAAGCATACTTTGTTCTTTCATTGTGAACATAAGAATAATTGCTGTAATACTGATAACAACTGAAATTCCAAGCATTACAAACATAAAAGTCTTTGCTGTCGATTTCTTACCCTTCAAGACCCTTCAACTCCTCTTGTTCGTTCTTGTTAATCTTAATCTGACCATCTTTTATAAGCTTGACTTCATTAACCTTATACGACTTAGGCGGAGAATCTGGATTTTTTTGTAGCTGAATATTGAGAATACCTTTGATGAGATTTTGGTCAACAACAGTACCCTTGCCATCTGGAGTGGAAACATATGCACCGATTTTTGGTGTTTTCTTGAGAAGGTCGGAATATGCTTCTTGCTCATATTTCAGACAGCACATAAGTCTGCCACAAGTACCAGATATTTTTACAGGATTAAGTGACATTCCCTGTTCCTTTGCCATTTTAATAGAAACAGGCTGAAAATCAGAAAGAAAGCCTTTACAGCAAAATTCTCTGCCACATATGCCCAATCCACCGAGCATTTTAGATTCATCTCTTACACCAATTTGGCGAAGCTCTATTCTTGTTCTGAAAATTCCCGCAAGGTCTTTTACAAGTTCTCTGAAATCAACTCTGCCATCGGCTGTAAAGTAGAAAAGAATTTTATTATTATCAAAGGTATATTCTACTGTTACAAGCTTCATTTTAAGATTATGCTCAATAATTTTCTTTAAGCATATTCCGTATGCCTTTTCTTCTTTTTTGCGATTGTCTTCAAGATGAGCTATATCTTCGGCTGTTGCAGGACGAATTATTTTTTTGAGTGGACGGTTTAAGCCATCATCATTTATTTCTCTGTTTCCAAAGGTGACAGTTCCACATTCTATTCCACGAGATGTTTCTACAACAACATAGTCACCTGCGTTTAAAATCGCTTCATCAGGGTCAAAGTAGTAAACTTTACCCGCTCCCTTGAATTTTACTCCTATAATTATTGCCATATTTCCTCCATAGCTTTATAATCTCATTTCAGAGCAGAACCACGCTCCGAAAAGATTCATATTTATGTTTCGTTCGATTCGATATCTTGCCTCAGAAACCTTATTCATAAGCTCAAAAAGTCTTTTGCGTGTCAGCCTATCTGCAAGAGGTTTTGCGGCTATACTGTTTGAATTTGCACCAGCAGTTATTTTTACAGCCTCTGCAAGAATTTCATATAGCTTGGATAAAACTCTGTCTGCAAAGGCTCTATCTGATGAAAGCTTAGCTGAACATTTGAGAAGTTCAAATTTCTTTGGCAAAAGAATAGATTGTGCAATTTGTTCAGCAATAAGCTGTTCCTCAGTGCCACTGCCGTTTGTTAAAAAATCAATAGATTTTCCGATATTGCCATCGCATTTTATTACTGCATTTATGACATCACTTTTATCCGCATCAGGCAAACGCTCCTGAACTACTTCGATAGCTTCATTTTCATCGGCAGGATAGAGTGACAATACTCTTGCACGAGAACGAATTGTTTCAAGCAGAGAGGTTGCTGATTTGCAGGTTAAAACAAAAATAACATTTTGTGGAGGCTCTTCAAAAACCTTTAAAAATGCGTTTTGAGCCTGTATAAGCATTTTATCGCAGTTGAGTATAAGATAAGCTTTTCTTTCGGCTTCATTCGGAACTATATAAGCGTCAGAGCGAATTTCTCTTATAGATGCGACATTTATTAAACGAGAATCCTCTTTAGCGTCAACAATTTTAATATCAGGGTGTGCAAGAGATTTTGCTTTAATGCAGTTTTTACATATGCCACAAGGTCTTGTTTTATCTGATGAACAGACACAATATTCTGCGATAATTTTGGCAAGAGTTTTTTTGCCAGTACCTTCATCGCCCTCGATTATGATAGCGTGGGGGAGAGAATTTGCGTCCATAGCTGTATTCAATTCATCTTTGACGAGTTTATTAGAGACGAAATTTTCAAATCTTTCCATAATACACCTTATTTCTGATTATACCGCAGTTCTTACGGCATTATCCATAGAAATTATACTACAAAAATATTGTTTAGGCAAGAGAGGAAAGATTTTTAATTGTTAACTATAATTTAAAATTAGGTTGACAATCAAAGAAAAATCAGATATAATATGCTTATTGAAAAAATTGGAGGAATAAAAGATGGATAACATTAAAGAAACAAAGAAAACTAAGGGGAAAGTGAATTCCCGAAAAAGCATACTTGATATAGTATATATTGCACTTTTTGCAGCTATTATATCGGTATGTTCGCTTATTTCAATTCCAATAGGAGAAGTTCCTGTAACCTTTCAGATACTTGGCATATGTCTTGCAGCAGGATTTTTGGGATTGGCGAAAGGTACAACTAGTGTAGTAATTTATATTCTTCTTGGCCTTATCGGAATACCTGTTTTCGCGGGTGGAACATCAGGCTTTGCAAAATTGGCTTCTCCGACAGGCGGATATATTGTAGGCTTTATCTTTACAGCTATTATTATTGGTCTTGCAGTAAAACTATTTGGAAGAAAACTTTGGGTTCTTATTGTTGCAATGATTATTGGCGTACTTGTATGTTATGCTTTCGGAACAGCTTGGTTTATTATTCTTTATAATAATTCTGGCAAGAGTATGGACCTTGCGAATGCACTTTCACTTTGTGTAGTTCCTTTTCTACCTTTTGATGCAGTTAAGATTGCTGTTTCAGCTGTGCTTGTCAACAGACTTCATAAATTTATTAAGGTATAATGCTTGTTTGATATTCAGGGGTGAACAATGTTCGCTCCTTTTTTGTTGTCAGCTCGCCTGCTTGCCACTGCAAAGTCTTTAAAAATTAAAATTTACTGATGATTATAGTAAGATTTAAGTTGAGCTTAATGATATGAAAAGTAAATTGGAAATTATTGCTTTAAACTGAATAATATAGCTTATTTGTGGGTAAAATAAGAGAGTTATGTAAAAATTTGCGGTAACTTATTAAAACTGGATTGACATAATTTAGGATTTGTTATAAAATAAAATCAATAAGTTTACCGCAATTAATCCTTTTGCGGGGACAATGAATTTGAAAGGGTGCAATATAATGAACTACTTAAACAAAAAGACAGTTGAAGATATTGATGTAAAGGGCAAGAAGGTTCTTGTTCGCTGCGACTTCAATGTACCATTTGATGCAGAGGGAAATATCTCTGACCCAAAGCGTATTAACGAAGCTCTTAAGACAATTAAGTACCTTGTTGACCATCAGGCTAAGGTTATCCTTTGTTCACACCTCGGTCGTCCAAAGGGCGAATTTAATATGAAATATTCTCTTGCTCCTGTTGCTGAGTACCTCTCAAAGGCTCTTGGTCAGGAAGTTAAGATGGCTAAAGATGTTATCGGTGAGAGTGCAAAGAGCATTGCTGCTTCTCTTAAGGACGGCGAAGTAGAGCTTATCGAGAATGTTCGTTTCCATAAGGAAGAAGAAAAGAATGACCCTGCATTCGCTAAGGAACTTGCTTCTCTTGCAGAAATCTATGTAAATGATGCTTTTGGTACAGCTCACAGAGCACACGCTTCAACAGCTGGTGTTGCTGATTACCTCCCAGCAGTTTGCGGTTACCTCATTCAGAAGGAAATCACAATTATGGGCGGAGCTCTTGCTGACCCTAAGAGACCTTTTGTTGCTATTCTCGGCGGTGCTAAGGTTTCTGATAAGATTGGTGTTATCACAAACCTCCTCGATAAGGTTGATACACTCATCATCGGCGGCGGTATGGCTTATACATTTATGAACGCTCTTGGCTATTCTATTGGTACTTCTATTTGTGAGTCTGATAAGGTAGAGCTTGCTAAGGATATTATGGCTAAGGCTAAGGAAAAGGGCGTAAACTTCCTCATTCCTCAGGATAATGTTGTTGCAACAGAATATAAGGCTGACGCTGAGTTTAAGCCAGTTGATTCTGACAACATTCCTGACGGCTGGATGGGTCTTGATATCGGTGAAAAGACAGCTAAGCTCTTTGCTGACGCTATCAAGAATGCAGGTACAGTAGTATGGAACGGACCTATGGGCGTTTCTGAGTGGCCTAACTTTGCAAAGGGTACAATCGCTGTTGCTAAGGCTGTTGCTGAATCTGATGCTATTTCAATTATCGGTGGTGGTGACTCTGCTGCTGCTGTTGAAAACCTCGGTTTTGCTGATAAGATGACACACATCTCAACAGGTGGCGGTGCATCTCTTGAATTCCTCGAGGGTAAGGTTCTTCCAGGCATTGCTTGCCTCAACGATAAGGACTAATATATGCTTAAACGGAAGGGAAGGGTAGGGCATTGCTCTGCCCTTTCCCTATGAAAACAGAGATTTTCTGTTAAAAATATTTAAATTAAAGGGGATAATCATAATGAATAAAGAATTAAGACAAGCTATTATCGCAGGAAACTGGAAAATGAATAAAACTCGTTCAGAGGCTAAGACTCTTATTGAAGACCTAAAGCCAATTGCTGAGAAAGCAACTTGTGGCGTAGTTATCTGCGTACCTTACACAAACCTTGAAACAGCAGTAGAGCTTACAAAGGGCACAAACATTAAGGTTGGTGCTGAGAATGTTCACTTCAAGAAGAGTGGTGCTTTCACAGGCGAAATTTCTGCTGATATGCTTACAGAAATGGGCGTAGAATATGTTATCATCGGTCACAGCGAAAGAAGACAATATTTCGGCGAAACTGACCTCACAGTAAACAGAAGAGTTAAGGCAGCTCTTGCAGCAGGTCTTAAGGTTATCCTTTGCGTTGGTGAGATGCTTTCTGAGCGTGAAGACGGCATTACAGAAGATGTTGTTGAACTTCAGACAGTAGCAGCATTCACAGGCGTTTCTGAAGAAGACGCTAAGAATGTTATCATTGCTTACGAGCCAGTATGGGCTATCGGCACAGGCAAGACTGCAACAGCTGAGCAGGCAAACGAGGTTTGCTCTTTCATTCGTGGCGTTGTTGCAAAGAGATACAACAAGGCAGTTGCAGACGGTATGACAATTCAGTATGGTGGTTCTATGAATCCAAAGAATGCAGCAGAGCTTCTTGCACAGCCAGATGTTGACGGTGGTCTTATCGGTGGTGCATCACTCAAGGCAGCAGATTTCGGCGTTCTCCTCGAAGAAGCTTCAAAATAAGTGTGAGTGCCGACCGGCGTGCCGCCGGTGTCAAGACGCGGAATCGCTCGACAAGTCTCGCTCGTGGTGGGTGAGAGAAGTTGGTTGACGCGGATGAAGTAGCTACCGTAGCCGAACAGGCTTCGCTGTTCGGCTCTACCGATTAGCTAATAAATTGCCCTAAGACACTTAAAAGTTTTGCTCAAGCTTTTTCAAAAGCTTGCAGGGTTGAGGGACGGAGTTCCTCGTGGGTTTTAAGGGCAAATCCCTTAACATCTTTTTCTTTATAAATTGCGAACGAAGTTCGCAATTCGGTAGTTCATTGGGAATTTCTTAATCTGCATAAAATATAAGTCGATTACGCATCTTGTCATATGTATCCACACACCATATATTTGGTGAAATGGGTTCGCATTTTGAGGCAAACGGAGTATTACCTTAGGCTTGTTTTTGTATTCAGCTATAATTACTGAAACAAGCGTAGCTGAATAATTCAGCTTATTGGCAATCACGAAAGGAAGTTAAATAATGAAAAAACCTGTAATTCTTATGATTCTTGACGGTTTTGGTGTAGGTCTTGAGGCTGAAAAGCGTGGAGACGCAATCAAAGCCGCTAAAAAACCAAATATTGATAAGCTTTTTGCAGAAAATCCTGTTACAAAAATCGGTGCTTCGGGACTTGATGTAGGTCTTCCTGACGGACAGATGGGTAATAGTGAGGTCGGTCATACAAATATTGGTGCAGGTCGTATAGTTTATCAGGAGCTTACAAGAATCACAAAGTCTATTGAAGACGGCGAATTTTTTGAGAATGAGGCTCTCCTCAAGGCTGTTGATAATGCGGCTCAAGAGGGTAAGGCTCTCCATATTATGGGACTTCTCTCAAATGGTGGTGTTCACAGCCACAATACTCATATGTATGCTATCGTAGAGCTTGCTAAGAAGAAGGGCGTTAAGAATGTTTATGTTCACGCATTCCTTGACGGTCGTGATGTTCCTCCTACAAGCGGTAAGGATTTCGTAGAAGAGTGTGCAAACAAGCTCAAGGAAATCGGTCTTGGCAAGATTGCAACTGTTATGGGTCGTTACTATGCAATGGATAGAGATAATCGTTGGGATAGAGTTGAAAAGGCTTATTCTGCAATGGTTTATGGCGAAGGCAACAAGGCTTGTTGCCCTGTTAAGGCTGTTGAAGAAAGCTATGCAAACGATGTAACAGACGAATTTGTTGTTCCAACAGTTTGCGAAGAAAATGCAACAGTTAAGCCTGGAGATTCCATCGTATTCTTCAATTTCAGACCTGACAGAGCAAGAGAAATTACTCGTACTTTCGTTGACCCTGAGTTCAAGGGCTTTGAGAGAAAGAATGGCTTCTTCCCATTAACATATGTTTGTATGACACAGTATGATGCTTCTATGCCTAATGTTGAAGTCGCATTCAAGCCACAGTCACTCAAAAATACAATTGGTGAATATATTTCCAATAAGGGTATGACACAGCTTAGAATTGCTGAAACAGAGAAGTATGCCCATGTAACATTCTTCTTCAATGGTGGCGTTGAGCAACCATATGAGGGCGAGGACAGAATCCTTGTTAAGTCACCTGCTGTTGCAACATATGACTTACAGCCTGAGATGAGTGCTTATGAGGTTACAGATAAGCTCGTAGCTGCTATTAAGACTGGTAAGTATGATATGATTATTCTTAACTACGCAAACTGCGATATGGTTGGTCATACAGGCGTATTTGAGGCTGCTGTTAAGGCAGTTGAGGCTGTTGACGAGTGCGTAGGTAAGGTTGTTACAGCTATTCGTGAGATGGACGGTGTTGCTCTTATCACTGCTGACCACGGCAATGCTGATAAGATGATTGATGCTGATGGTTCTCCATTCACAGCTCATACAACAAATCTTGTTCCTTTCTGCGTAGTTGGCTATCCTTGCGAACTCCGTGAGGGCGGTAGACTTGCAGACATTGCTCCTACAATGCTCAAGATTATCGGACTCCCACAGCCTGCTGAAATGACAGGTGAATCAATTATAAAATAAGTACAAAGCTTATTTCTTAGCTTTTACCATATAAACAAAACCACCGTTTCGATTGATTTCGGAACGGTGGTTTTGCTGTATATAGGAATTTTAGTCGTTAGCAAATTTTTTGAATACTGATACTTCGCTTTCGGGATTATCACAATTCATAAAATGTGACATCACACAAGCACCTGCTGCACCTGTTTGTAAAACGGAGGAAAGTCTTTCAAGGCTTATTCCTCCTATGCCAAGAACAGGAATTTTAACGGCTTTTGAAATATCTGAAAGATATTCAAGACCACGAGGTTTAAGACCTTTCTTGCAATCTGTTGCAAATATATGTCCTGCAATAAGATATGATGCACCAAGCATTTCAGCGGTTTCTGCCTCTGAAATGCTATGGACAGATACTCCGATTGTGGAAAAATCTTTTATATTTTCGTTGTTCTCAACGAAAAGCTTATATGGCAAATGTATATCAGCATTAACTTTACGAGCAACTTCAATGTTACTATTGACAGAAAATGCAACGGAATATTTGTCGCAAATTTCTTTGCATTTTATGGCAAGCTTAAGCAAATCATCTTGACTTAAATGTTTTTCACGAAGAATTATTCTGTCTGGATTTGCAGAGGCTATTCGCTTTATTCGTGTGAGAAAATCCTCTTTGCACGATTTACTGCTTGTAATTACAAAAAGCATACTCATATTAAATAAGTCTTATGTAATCGTTGAATGACGGTTGTAAGCCATATTGATGAAGTGCGTCAACAACCTCATCAACACTTCTTGGGTCGGAAATCTCGAACTGTTCATCGCCCTTTTCTTTTTCGGAGTGACCGCCGATACCAACACTTACACCTGCGGAAATCTTTGTTGCGCAGATATTTACGGCATTATTTCGGAAATCTGATCTTTCACGAGTTGAGATTGTTATGCTTGCAAAAGGCATAAGTAATCTATAAGCACACATAATCTGTAAAAGTTCCTTTTCGTGAACATCACGAGGGTTTGTTTCTTCGCCATTGATGTATGGGCGAAGTCTTGGAACGGAAACGGCAATTTCTGCGTGAGGGTATTTTCTTTGAATAAGAGTTGCGTGTACACCAACGCAGAAAGCATCGTGCCTAAAATCATCGAGTCCGAGTAATGCACCGAAGCCTACGCCACGCATACCACCAAGAATGGCTCTTTCCTGAGCATTGATTCTATATGGAAATATACTTTTCTGACCTGCAAGGTGAACTTTTTTATAGGTTTCTGTATTATAGGTTTCTTGGAAAACGGTAACAAAATCTGCACCCTTTTCGTGGAGATATTTATATTCATCAACTTCAACTGGATATATTTCAAGACCGATAAGTGAAAAATATTTCTTTGCAAGCTCAACAGCTTCACCGATATATTCAATGCCAGACATAGAACGGGATTCGCCTGTAAGAATGAGAATTTCTTTCAAACCAGTTGCTGCAATAGCTTGATATTCTTTTTTTATTTCTTCCATATTCAGCTTTGCACGATGAATTTTATTCTTGCAGTTAAAGCCACAATAAACGCACTGATTTTCACAGTAATTTGCAATATAAATTGGTGTGAAAAGAGCTATTGTGTTGCCGAACTGCTTCCTCGTACATAGCTGAGCTTTTTCAGCCATTTTCTCGAGAAATGGAAGTGCGGCAGGGGAGAGCAAGGCGGCGTAATCGTAAAAATCAATTCTATCTTTATTCAGAGCGTTCTGTACATCTTTTGCGGTGAATGAATTAAAATCATACTTATCGTGAAGTGCAAGAACCTGCTCCATAATACTTGTTTCATTAGGCATAATAAAAATCCTTCTTTTGTTTTAATATTAGTCTGCAAGGAAACCTGTAAGTGGGCTTGATGCTTCACCTGCAAATGGTAAAACTCTGCCAGGCTTTGAAAGATAAGCAAGTCTGCCAGCTTCAATAGCAAGCTTAAATGCTTTTGCCATTGTAGCGACATCACCAGCAGTAGCAACAGCAGTATTAGCCATAACAGCGTCTGCACCCATTTCCATAGCTTCACAAGCCTGTGATGGTCTGCCGATTCCTGCGTCAACAATAATCGGAACATCAATTTCATCAACTAAAATCTTTATGAAATCTTTTGTAGCAAGTCCCTTGTTACTTCCAATAGGAGCACCTAAAGGCATAACGCTTGCTGCACCTGCATTGACCAAATCACGAGCAGCATTGAGGTCAGGGAACATATATGGCATAACAATAAAGCCCTCTTTTGCAAGGATTTCTGTTGCCTTGATTGTTTCATAGTTATCAGGGAAGAGGTATTTTGAATCGTGGACGACTTCTACCTTGACAAAATCGCCACAGCCAAGCTCTCTTGAAAGTCTTGCTATACGAACAGCTTCTTCGGCAGTTCTTGCACCTGATGTATTAGGTAAAAGTGTGACACCCTTTGGAATGTAATCAAGAATATTTTCTTCTCCACCTTTATTTGCTCGTCTTAATGCAAGTGTAACTATTTCAGCACCGCCATGCTTGATGACTGCATTTACAAGTTCAAGTGAGAATTTACCTGAACCAAGAATAAAACGGGAATTAAACTCGTGACCTCCGATAATCAACTTATCTTCCATAGTATAATACCTCCGAAAAAATATAATAAAATTCAGCAAAAGGCAAAATAAAAGAACTCCCCGAAAGGAAGTTCTGCAAAAATACGCATAGAGCGATAACTACAAAACTCCCTCACCGCAATAACGGCGGTCAGGTTCAACGGGTAAGAGGCACTACCTCACTCTCAGAACAATTTGATTGACTCCCCGGTTCGTAAACTTATTTAACTTTTATGATTTAATTATAGGCTTGTTTTCAGAACTTGTCAACATATTTTTAATGTTGTTGATTTTTAGCTTTTTCTGCACTATAATAAAAATTAGTTTTTGCTTATCTAAGACAATTAAAAGTCTCGCTCGTGGTGAGTGAGAGAAGTTGATTGACGCGGTCGATGAAACTATCGAGCGAATATAGTTCGCTTCTACGATTAGCTAACGCACCTATCTAAGACAATTAAAAGTTTCGCTCGAGCCTTTTTAAAGGCTCGCAGGGTCGAGGGACGGAGTCCCTCGTGGGTGTTAATGGCAAAGCCCTTAACATCTTTTTCTCTCTAAGTGCGGACAAAGTCCGCACTTTATGGCTAATATTGCTGGTAGACTATCGAATGGGCGAACACAGTTCGCCCCTACATTTGAACCAGTAGTTTATTGATTACAAAAGAAAAGGCAGCGGACAAAGTCCGCCGCTAGGGAAAAATAAATGTTGGGCTTCGCCCAAAGAGTTTCGCTCTCTGCGGAGAGCGACCAAAGGCTCGCAGCGAAACTTTTAAGTGTCTTATAATAGTTAGTTTGCTAATCGGTAGTTTTATCAGTCGCGGCAATCGGTTTCTCTTGTTAGTGTCGAGCGAGGCTTGCCGAGCGATTCCGCGTCTTGGGAGCGGCGGCTCGCCGCCTCGAGCGAAACTTTTGATTTTCTTAGGATAGTTAGTTCGCTAATTGGTAGTTTTGTTATGTTATGAAAGGGTGTTGATAATGAAAAAATTAGAATTTCCTAATGCTCCGTCACCTTGCTATATTGTTAATGAAGGTGCATTGATTAAAAATCTTGAAATACTTGAATCAGTCCGAAAGCGTACAGGTTGTAAAATTTTGCTTGCACAAAAGGCTTTTTCTATGTATAAATTATATCCACTTATTTCTAAATATCTTGATGGTACAACGGCAAGTGGTATCTATGAGGCAAGGCTTGGTTTTGAGGAAATGGGCAAGGAAGTTCATGTCTTTGCACCAGCTTTTTCGGATAGTGATTTTAACAAGCTTCTGAAATATTGCAATCATATTGTGCTGAATTCATTCTCTCAGTGGAAGCATTTTAAAACTATTGCAAAGAAACACCCTGAAATAGAATTTGGCTTGCGTGTTAATCCTGAATATTCTGAAATTGAAACGGAAATTTATAATCCTTGTGCAAAAAATTCCCGTATGGGTATAACTCTTGCAAATTTTGAGGAAAGCGAACTGGATGGTATTTCTGGCTTACATTTCCATACTATGTGCGAGCAAAATTCAGATGCTCTAAAGCATACTATTCCATATTTTGAGGAAAAATTCGGAAAGTATCTCAAACAAATGAAATGGGTTAATTTTGGTGGCGGACACCACATAACTCGTCATGATTATGATATAGAAACTCTTATCAAATGTATTGACTATATACAGAATAAATATGATGTTACTGTATATCTTGAGCCTGGTGAGGCAGTAGCACTTAATGCAGGATATTTACTTACAACGGTACTAGATATCGTTAATAACGGAATGGATATTGCGATTATAGACGCATCTGCTGCTTGCCATATGCCAGATGTCCTTGAGATGCCATACCGTCCTGAAATAATTGGGGCAGGAAAGGCTGGAGAGAAAAAGTATACTTATCGTCTTGCCGCACCTACCTGTCTTGCGGGAGATATTGTCAGTGATTATTCTTTTGATGAGCCGTTGAAGATAGGTGATAGACTTCTTTTCTGCGACATGGCTATCTATACTATGGTTAAGAATAACACCTTTAATGGTATGCCACTTCCCTCTATTGCAATTTCTCACAAAAACGGTGATTTTGAATTGTGGAAAAAATTCGGATATGAAGATTTTAAGCAAAGGCTTTAATCACTAAAAAGTTAGAGGATAATTTATAAAATCTAAAAAATTATAAAAAGAAAAAATCAAAATCTTTGGTCTAAATGCTTCTTAGCCGTACCAAATCCCAGCTTTCAGGAATATTTAACAATTACAAGGATTGTGGAATATAATGCTTGAAAGCATAACCGTTTATTTCCATGACAAGGTAGTATTTGTTTTCAAAGACGGCTCAAAGGTTGAATAGAAGATAGAAAAACAAAAAGTCCGCAGGCTGTACACTTTTGTGCGAAAGTTTTTTTATAATTCCGCTGTTACATTTTTGCCAACAGCGGAAAATTATCTTGCACAGCAATTTTCAAGCGGTACTTTTTGAGACTTTACGCAAGGCATAAAAGTCGAAAAAAACATTGATATAAATAAAATAAGAACCTCACGGAAGATACCTTTCTATCAACCGTGAGGTTCTTATATGGTGCCGGTAGTGGGACTCGAACCCACACACCCTTGCGGATAACAGATTTTGAGTCTGTCTCGTCTGCCAATTCCGACACACCGGCAAATAATGCTTAATTATTATACAATAAAGTCATGAAATTGTCAAGTGATTTCTTTGAAAATAATTTTTTTAAAAAATAGAAAAAATTTTAAATTTCCTATTGACATTTAAAGGATGATGTGATAATATACTATTTGTCACGAAACGCGGGTGTAGTTCAGTGGTAGAACCCCAGCCTTCCAAGCTGGTTGTGTGGGTTCGATTCCCATCACCCGCTCCATATGCGCCAATAGCTCAGCTGGATAGAGCAACTGCCTTCTAAGCAGTAGGTCAGGGGTTCGAGTCCCTTTTGGCGCGCCATATGGTGGGTATAGCTTAGCTGGTTAAAGCGCTGGTTTGTGGCACCAGAGAGCGTCGGTTCGAATCCGACTATCCACCCCAATATTTTTTGATTTTCGTTCAGCATATGACTGTTCGTATGCTGAAGAAAATTTTTTCTGGGGTGTAGCCAAGCGGTAAGGCAACGGACTTTGACTCCGTCATCTCGCTGGTTCGAATCCAGCCATCCCAACCAATATGACTCATTAGCTCAGTTGGCAGAGCACTTGACTTTTAATCAAGGTGTCCGGAGTTCGAATCTCCGATGGGTCACCAAACTTCAAAGGCAATAGGTGTATACCTATTGCCTTTAAACAATATTATCAAGTTCCATAATAATATATCTACGAAACTTGATTTTGGATATATTTGTCAATAAAAATTTATAATTAATTATCCATTTATTTTTACAAACAAAATTATAACTGGGACTTGAATTCTCAGCTATGAAAAAAAGTCGTAGCATTGCAAGTATTTATTTGTGCAATGCTACGGCTTTCTTTATAATTTATGTTTTAAATTTCCAACAATAAGCTAATTCTTTTCTTACTCTTTCTTTTTGTGTATTATTAGAAATTTCAGAAATATTAAGCATTGTTATATATTGGTGAGTAATTGGAAGCATATATGCAAATCTCAAAGTAGCATATTCTTTACAATACTTATCATTTTTTGGTTTTATTTGAATATCATCTTCTCTATTGTGTTGTTTAGATGATATAGGCACAAAGTAATCAATCCTTTGGATATTTAAAACAGTTCCATAGAAAAACTTATTGTTTCCACTTCGATATTGAACATTTGGAACTCTGGTAAAACCACGATGAGCAGATTCAAACTTTTTTAAATAATCAATATAATCTAAAAATGCAATTTTCATTTTATATAACCTCAATTTTCTAAATTAAAAAAGCGGGTAATAATACACGCTTTTGATTACTTTTGCACTCGCTCTTTTACAAGTGGCGAAACACTCAACGATAAGATGAGTAATCGAACATCATTAATATTATATTCCACTTATTTTCTTGCTCATATTTATTAACAAGTTTATAAAAAGTTGTTCTTTTCAGATTTAAGATTTCCATAGCTGTATTAGCTCTGATTTCTTTCTTTTTCCATCTGATGTAAACCTCAAACCGATTAGGGGGAAAGTTTATTTCTTGTCTGCCGAGATGTTGTCCACGCTTTCTTGCTGCGGCTATTCCTTCGGCTTGTCTTTTTCTCGTTTCTTGTCCCTCAAGGTTAATCATAGTTGTAGGCATATCTATGACTTTTACACGAATGCTGTTTTGCTTGTAATACTCAAGTTCAGATTTTATGTCAAGCTTATTTCTGCTCAGGCGGTCGAGAGATTTTATAACAAGGGTGTCACCGCTTCTGAGTATGTTATTTCTCAAAATCTGATAATTAGTTCTTTCTAAGTTTTTTCCTGATTGCTTGTCTGCGAAGATATATTTTTCTTCTGCACCAAGCTGATGAAACGCTTCAAGCTGTCTATCTAAACTCTGCTCATTTGTGCTGACACAGCATAGTAATAAGTTCTTGTTTCGCTCATTTTAATATTTCCTCCAATATATCCGTAAAGGTATACCTTTGCGAATACCTAAATTTTATATAAAACCAGTAGCCTTACGCATTACCGTCGGAGATTTAAGTGATAGGTAGTCTTCAATACTTAACTTTGATATTTCAATGCCGTATGTTCGCTTAGGCTTGATAAAATCTTGTTGATAATCGTAAGAATAGACTGATAAAGCAGATATATCATAAAGCTTCATAAGCAGCTTATCAAGCTGCTTATAGCTTTTTATATCATGGCTATTATCCTTGCTTTCTGCTTCTTCTGTATATGTAAGTTTTTTCTCTGCTTTACTTTGAGGCTTAGTTTCTGTTTTTCTTCTGGAAGTTGGTTAATTTTAATCTTTTTTTCGCCAAAACCAAACATAATAACCTCCTATCGAATATCATCGAATTTTGTTGTGCATATTTTGTACATCAAGCATCCTCTGGAATTATCTTTTCGAACGGAATAATCTTTCTACCGCAAACAATGATACCTGTACCTATTTTGCCGGATTTCAATGGCAGCTGTTGATATGGAGATAGAGCAAATAACTTTGAAACGGCGTCCAAATCTTCTTTTTTCTGTTGAAGCAGTGTGACAAATTCCGAGTTAGCAAGCATTGTTCGAGCTTGAGGTGATTCAAGGACTTCCGTTATATTCTGTGTCATAGCTGTTGGAACACCGCCGTATTTTCTGATACGCTTATAAACCTTTGAGAAAAATTCTCCTGATTTATGCGTTGTTCTTCCTGCACCGTCGTTAAACATAATACTAAATTCATCAATCCATACCCAAGTACGAACCCCACGCCTTTTATTTGCAACAACTCTTTGCCAAACATACTCAAGTATAACCTGTAAACATACTGCACGAATTTGTTCACCCATCTGGGCAATATCAAACACCATAAAACGCTTATTTGTATCATTATTTGTTTTGCCAGAAAAGATATTGAATAGGTCATTGCAATAAGCATAATCTTTTTGGCTGCAGCAGAGGAAGTATTTTCAATATAGTTTCCTATGACTTTCTTATAATCCTTTGCAATATCAGGATATTTTTCTTCCGAGTCCTTATTCGGCAAGAGTGTTCTATAAAGCACATCAGAATCAACCTCGGTATTCATCG
>OBJG01001685.1_pt1 | contig 15755 bp, 15 predicted proteins | sample 1517941 | NCBI WGS metagenome assembly OBJG01 (sample SAMN04571712, study PRJEB22368) | human gut metagenome | biome: human gut; material: stool | host: Homo sapiens | place: Luxembourg | collected 2012-09-21
GCCAGGGAGGTACGCAGTACCCCTGCATCGCCGCCGGCCAAAATCAGCAGATCTTCTGTCAGACGGGAAAGCCGGTCCACCTCCGATGCAGCATGGCTTAAAAATTGAGGAGCCAGATGGGCTGTTTCAGGGGCCTGCGCCGCTTGCAGACTTGCCTTCAGCACAGTCAGTGGGCTGCGCAGTTCATGACCCGCAGCTGCTACAAATTCCCGCTGTTTCTGCATTGCCTGGGCGGCGCGATCCACCATCCAATGGGAGAGAAATGCCAGTATCAAGGCCCCCGCAGCCCACAGGGCTGTATATTGCCAGGTCATGATCCAAAGGCGGTCATGCAAAGGTCCCATATCCCGGATAATGTACAGAAGGACCGCACTTGACATCTGTTCACTGGGCAACAGCATTGCGGTACAGGTGTAGGAGCCGCTGAGCTGTGCGCCGTTCAAGGAAAAGTTTACCTTTTGCCGGTGCAGTCTGTCCGGATTCAGCCCGGCAGAGACTGCCTGTTCTCTGGCCAGCGCCACCAGTGTGGCGCGCTCATCGGCAGGTGTCCACCCGCCGGAGAATACAAGGGGGTGACCATTGTCCTCCATATACAGAACCAAGCGACCGGCGGCTTCCTGGCTGGCCAGCCAACTGTCACGAACCAGGTTGTTCTCGGTTACGGCATCCTCGATTGCCGAAACGGTATTGGCAAACACCAGGTCCGCTCCGGAAACCGCTTCGTTTTGGGCCATGCGGCAGGTCGCCGTCAGCGCTGCCGCCAGCACAGCAGCGGTGAGTATACTGAACAGAATTGTCAGGCGGCGTCGGAGGTGTTTAAGCATGAGCGTTTTCCTCACCATCAGGCAAAAAGCGGTAGCCTGCGCCTCGTACCGTCCGTAAGACTGCCCGGCTGCCGACGGCAGTCAGACGCCGCCGGATGAAACGGATATAACTATCCAGACTGCAATCCTCAATCTCGGCCGCCGATCCCCACACGCTGCCCAACAGGACTGCCCTTGCCCGAAGCAGGCCGGGCGCACGACAAAATGCCGCCAGCAGGTCACATTCCCGGCGGCTGAGCGTCACAGTGGAGGAAGGCCCCGTCAAAGTCAACTGGGCGGTATCCAGGACAAGATCGCCACAGGCAATCCGGTGGGCGGTCTCATGCAGATCCGCCGGCCGACCAGCGCACGCAGCCGGGCCAGCAGTTCACGGTTATCAAACGGTTTTGCCAGATAATCGTCAGCACCGGCATCCAGACCTTCCACACGGTCACCGATCTGCCCCAAAGCAGTGAGCATAAGAACGGGGATGGATACGCCGTCGGCTCTGGCACTTTTGAGCAGCGTAAGGCCGTCCAATTCCGGCAGCATCCTGTCCAGGATGCAGGCATCGTAGTATCCGGTTTTGAGAAGATGCAAACCATCGGCACCTGTATGGCAGCAATCGGAGGCGAATCCTGCTGCCTGTAATGTGGGCTGTAAAACTTGGCAAAGCGCCTTGTCGTCTTCAATCAGTAAGATTCGCATGGGTATTTCCTTCCCGCCATAACCGTCGTTTCTATCAATCCAGTATACCTCTATTATATGAACATTCTTAGTCTACACAGCCAGTCTGAAAAAAACCTGAAAACACTTTTCAGGTTTTTTCCAGATTGTTTTGCTACAATGCCGGTATTCCAAAATCCACACAATTGTCGGGAGGCAACCATGAAATCTGTACATACGATTCTATCCTCGCTTCTGGCAGGCATGATGATGTTTTCTCTTGCCGCCTGCACCGCATCCGGCTCCGATTCCAGCGCCGTCCAGACGGACGCGGTCCCCCAGGGACGCTGGGTGGAACGGCAGGCTGACGGAATTTCCTCCGCACTGGCAGATGGCAGTCTTGTACTGTATGCCCGGGATGAGAGTACCGATATGCCGGTCACTGTCCGTCTCAACTCCACGGATAATGGTGCCAGCTGGCAGTCTGAGACTCTGGACTGGGCCGAAAAAACAGGCACACTGGCACGCTGGGCTGCCCGCCAGGACGGCACCGTGGCGTTTACAACCACCGACTCCACCCTGTGGGTCGTACAATCGGACGGCAACCCGGTTCAGCTGGACCTGGGCGTGGACGGGGGGAATTTCTATCTCAACCAGATGGGGTTCCTGCCCGATGGCACCCTGGTGGCTGTCCCGTCAGGCGGACCGGGTGTTTCTCTGCCGGGAAATATTCTGTTTTATGATGTGGATGCCCATAAGGTAAAAAGCTGGGTACAGGTAAGCAGCGGGAACCAGAGCTGGATGGGGGCGGGAGCCGATGCATCCGGTGAAAACTACTATTTCGGCGACAATGACATTGCAGGGATCCTGCCGGCCGGTGATGAAAACGGTTCGTTCCTCTATTATTTCTCTTCCAACGGAGATCTTTGCCGGGCGGATCAGGACGGCACCACCCAGACGGTGCAGACAGGATTTCTGTCGGACCCGTACAGCGCCCAGGCTGCCATGGGAACGGATGGCTCCATCTGTTATGCCGACAGGACCGGCATCTACCGGCAGGCACAGGGAGGCAGCCTGCGTGAGCAGGTGGTGGACGGCACCGGCACGGCGCTGTCTCTTTCCAGCAATTACATTTCTCAGCTGTGCTGCGCCCCGGACGGCAGCTATCTGGCCATTGTCAGTGACGGCTCCATGCAGACAAAGCTGTACCGGTATTTCTTTGATCCGACGCTCTCGGCCTCGGCCAACACGCTGGAAGTCTGGAGCCTGGAAGAAAATGCTACCGTCCGTGCTGCGATACAAACCTTTACCCAGCAAAATCCCGATTGTGCAGTAGAGTATGAAGTGGCCCTGCAGGAAGGCGCCGGACTGACGAAAGACGATGCCCTGCGGACGCTGAACACCGAGCTTCTGGCGGGGGAAGGCCCGGATCTGTTGATTCTGGATGGTGCGGATCTGGAATCTTTCTCCGGCAGTGGCTTGCTGTTGGATCTGTCCGGGATGGTGGATACGGGCAGTCTCTATGATTTTGTGACCGATCGTTATACCGATGCGGACGGAAAACTCTTTACGCTGCCCGCTCGCTTTACGGTTCCGGTCATGCATGGCGCAGCCGGCACACTGGATGGCGTCTCCACCCTGGACGATGTGGCGGCCTTGGTACAGCAATATGCACCGCGCCCGGCGGAAGCAAGCTGGGCACCGCTGGACGAGTCCCAGCGGTATGCCCTGGGCTTTGACAGCGTGGACAGCCTGGTGCAGTTCGCCCTGCAGACCTCCCAGCCCGCGCTGTTCACGGCGGACGGCCTGGATGAAGCGAAGCTGCGCGATCTGATGGCGTTCCTCCAGATGGTGGGAGAGGATTACAACATGGCGGACTACCCCGAGCAGGATACCATGAGCGGTACGGCAGGCAATTTCGGTGGTCTGGATACCATCGTCTGGTACGCGGGAATGTCGGAATATGCCCAGACATCCCGGGCTGTATTCGGCTACGGCAGCATGACGACCCCCTCCTGGCTGGGGGCCACCGACTCGGAACTGCGTGCTTCCGGACAGACCATTCTGCAGCCGGGACTTTGCCAGGGCGTCTACCTGCCTTCCTGCTTTGCGGCGGTTTCCGCCAACAGCGATCAGACGGACTATGCGGGGGCCTTCCTGAAAGCCTTGTTCAGTGACGAGGTGCAGGGCAGTTTCCAGGAGGACGGCATGCCGGTGACGAAGGCAGGCATGCAGATCTCACTGGATCGCAATATGCCGGCCATGCAGGATAACGGTTATACCGGCGGCTTTGAAGAGCTGCTGGCGCAGCTTTCCACCCCTGTGGTGGTGGACGAAGCCCTGCAGGACAGCCTGATTGCCCACACCAAGGCGCTGCTGTCCGGCAGTGAAACGATGGATCAGGCGGTGGAAGGCGTAGTCGGTGATCTATCGCTGCGGTTTGCAGAACAGGGATAAGCCATGAAAAAATCTGCGAGCAATCTCCCCGCCTTGCCGCCCCACAGGCATACATGGCGGCATACCATACCCAGATCCCGCCGCAATTCAGATGGCCCGGCCGCTATTTTGTTCCTGCTGCCCAGCCTTCTGGGAACCGCAGCCTTTATGTTGGTCCCCTTTGCAGAAACGGTCCGCCGCAGCTTTTGCGATGCATTGGGAAAAAGGTTTGTGGGGCTTGCCAATTATCAGTCGGTGCTGGAAAACACAGCCTTTCAACTGGCAGCCCGCAATACGGTACGGTTTCTCTGCACCTGTGTGCCGATCCTCCTGTTGTGCAGCCTTTTTCTGGCCCTGGGCGTGCAGGCGGTGGCCAGGCAACGGAATGGCAGGGATACCCGGCGCGGCAAAGTGTTCCGCACCAGTTTCCTCCTTCCCATGGCGATCCCCGTGGCAAGCATTGTGATTTTGTGGAAGGTATTGTTTGCCAAAAATGGTCTGGTGAATGGGCTGATTTGCTCTTTGGGAGGGAACGCAGTGGATTTTATGGGCACGGAGGCTGCCTTTTGGGTATTGGTGTTCACCTACGTCTGGAAAAATGCCGGTTATGACATGATCCTTTGGCTGGCAGGACTGGACGGGATTTCCGCTGACCTGTATGAAGCTGCTTCCGTGGACGGTGCCAATGCCTGGCAGAAGTTTTTTTACATCACACTGCCCAACTTGCTGCCCACCTTGACTTTGGTAAGTGTGCTGAGTCTGCTCAACAGTTTCAAAGCCTTCCGCGAGGCTTTCCTGGTGGGAGGAAACTACCCCCACGAAAGTATGTATCTGTTGCAGCATCTGTTCAACAACTGGTTTCTGTCCCTGGATCTGCCCCGCCTGACCGCGGCCGCTGTGCTCATGGCGCTGGCCCTTTCCGGCCTGATCCTGGCCTTGCAGCGGATCTGGACCCGGGACAAATAATTCCCTAAAGGAGGATTGGTTATGAAGGAATTTTCTGTTTTTGTGATTACTGCAGCTGCCTGCGTATTCTTTCTGACTGGCTGTGGGGCTGCTTCCGACAGCACCTCTTCTGTGGAGCCGGATGCGCCTCACACAGAGAGCACGGCTCAACCGACGGCCACGCCAATCATCACCCCGGCACCGGATGCGGAATCCTCCGAGGCTGTGGAAAAATCCCTTTTTGACCCTGCGTCGGCAGATTACACCGGGTCTGTGGTGGAGATGACGGATACAGGCTTTACTCTTTCTCCGACTGTTGTCGAGCGCCTGGGTGCGAATGCCAGCGTAGGCGTTATGGCTGAAGCAGGAGCCTCCTCCTCCTGGTTTTCCGTGATGTGTACCGATGATACCCGGTATATTGCCATTTATGCAGACGGAAATGGCAGTTCCAGTCAGGCGGAAGGCTCCGCCGATATGGTGCAGGCTGGTGCCATGGTTTATATCACCGGCAGCAATACGGACAGCGGTTTCACGGCGGATACCGTTGCCATTCTGAACCCGTGAAACCCACAGTGACCCGTGCGCTGCTCACTGTTTCGCTGGGATTGATTGCCTTGAGCGTTTGGTGGCCGCTCTGGTTTCTCTTCTTTGGAGCACTGACCCCGGCGGACGAACTGGAGGCTACCATCGGCCCGGCTTTGAGCGACGGCGCAGCCGAGGCGGTGCGGTGGCAACTTCTGCCCAGTTGGCCTACCCTGCAGCCTTTGGTTGAATTGCTCCTGGATACGCCTCAGTTTTTTTCCATGTTCTGGAATAGCTGCATCCAGGTGTTTCCCCAGCTCCTGGGGCAGCTCATCTTCTGTACCCCTGCGGCCTGGGCCTTGTCCCGGTTACGGTTTCGTGGCTGCCGGATTTGTATGAACCTGTACATGATCCTGATGCTGCTGCCTTTTCAGGTTACGATGGTACCCAACTATCTGGTACTCAATAAGCTGGGGCTGCTGGATACGCACTGGGCTTTGATTCTGCCTGGCTGCTTTTCCGCCTTTACAGTATTCATTATGGCACGAGGATTCGACGCAGTTCCCATGGTTTTGCTGGAGGCTGCGGCTTTGGATGGTGCCGGCCCGTTTCGTACATTCTGGCACGTCGGACTGCCTTTGGGAATGCCAGGCATACTTTCCGCGATGGTTCTGGCATTTCTGGAAGGGTGGAACGCCATCGAGCAGCCCATGACATTTTTGAAAGATCCGTCCCGATGGCCGCTGTCCCTCTATCTGGCCTCTTTCAACGATGCCAATGGTCAGACGTTGGCCACCGCCATGGCAGCTAGCCTTATTATGTTGGCACCTGCTGTACTGATTTTCCGCTTTGGGCAACAATACCTGGAACTGGGAATTCAGGCAAGCGGCTTAAAAGAATAATACAAGGATTGCAAGGACATATTTCCATGAAGTTTCGATTTCCGCTCTATCGTATTCGCACCGCGTTCGACGCGTGGAAGAACAGCGATCCCAAGCAAGCCGGGCGCCTCGGTACGGTAGTTAAATTCTTTGCCGTTATGCTCATCCTTACGCTTACAGCTCGGGGGATCGCCGGAGCCAGTATGCCCAGAGTGACTTTGGGACAGGCAAGCGCAGGCTCGATCACCCAAAGCAGTACGGCATCAGGAACCATTTCTGTGCAGGGAGGTACACCTCTTACTGCCCCGGAAGGTTTGTTGGTGGCACAGGTAACGGCTACAACAGGGCAGGCCCTTTCAAAAGGAGATGCCATTGCCCGATTTGATGAGGTCTCCCTGGAGCAGGCATTGGCAACCAAACAGGCCCAAGTAAAACAGCTGGAAGTCTCCGCCATGCAACTCTCCGATCCGGACAAAGCAGATAGTTTTGCACTCCAGCAAGCCCAACAGCAACTGGAACGAGCCTATTCCGATGCACAGAAAACATGGCAGGACGGTGAAGATGCGATTGAAAAAGCGCGGCAGCAGCGGGATGCGGCCCAAAATGCACTGAATGCCCTGCAGAACCAGCCTGTTGCTACTCCCGAAAGTGCAGAGGCGGAGCGGCAACAGAAAATAGCCGATGCACAAGTTGTGCTGGATGCTGCTGAGTCGGCCCTTGCCGCGGCACAGGAAAGTGCGACAGCCGCCAACAAAGCCGCGGAGGATACCGCCCAGAGCTATGAGGATGCCCGTAACAGCGCCGCACATAATTATAACCAGTCCTCTGAGGACATTGAAAAGACGAATGCGTCCAACCAGGCACAAGCCGCTGTGACGCAAGCTCAACTGGACATTGCTCGCGCGGAATTGTCGGCTTTGCAGGAACTGGAGGCGGCGGACGGCATTTTTTCAGCTCCTATGGATGGAACACTCACGCAGCTGAATCTTGTGGCAGGGCAAAACAGTTCATCTGTGGCAGGTCTTCTTGCAGATCAGAACGCTGCCAGTGTACTGACCTTTTCTTTGGAGCAGGAGTCGGCTCGCCTTGCCACGGTGGGAACACAGGTCACTGTGAAGCAAGGAAGTCAATCTATGCAGACAACCATTACAGCTTTGTCCGAACCATCGGAAGAGGGAAGTATACAAATTACCGCCATGTTAAACTCCGGCGAATGGAAAGCGGGAAGTGCTACTGTGGAAATCAAACTGAACGCAGGGCAGTACGAACAATGCCTTCCAGCCACCGCAATTCAAACAGACAGCTCTGGTATGTTTGTCTATTTGGTGGAAGAGCAATCCACGCTGTTGGGTACACAGAATGTACTGATCCGACTTCCGGTAACGGTTGAGGCACAGGGCGATGGTATGGCAGCGGTTTCCGGCAGCATCAGCGGACAGGTAGTCACCGGCGCGGACAAACCGCTCTCAGAAGGTGCCTGGGTTCGGGTGGCATCATGAAAAAATGGATATTCACGATATTGGGGTGGGCGTTGATCGCATTCGCAGTTGGGGGACTGTTTACTTTAGCGGCAAATCTTCCCGCAAAGGGATATGAGCTGCGGTTTAAAGAGCCGGTCTCTGTCTTACAAGCTAACTCACTCAGCAAGGCAGCAGAAGATCTCGGCCTCAATCTCGCACTCTGGAAAGAAGAGTCAGAAACGATTACGACGGATTTGGGACGAAGTTCTGTGGCACAACGCATTTCCGTTTGTGGCAGCCCGACCCTCTGCTTCCCGGCGGCCTATCTGTACGGGAGTGCACCCGGGGCAGAACAGTGGGATGGATGTGCAATCAGTGTCGGCTTGGCAGATGCCCTGTTTGGAAGTCGTGAAGTGACAGGATTGGAGCTGATGGTGGATGACGGAAAACGTCGTATCACCGGTGTGGTGGAAAGAAAAGAATGTTTTCTGATTTGCCCGGATGTGACTGCCTCGGATGCTGGTTATACAGCCGCGTCCCTGGAAATCAAGAGCGGAAACAACCCCCGCGGAACAATGCAGAATCTTCTGCAAAGTGCCGGACTTTCGGAAAACGGCACAGAGCTGCTGCCAACTGGCACATTGCGTCAGATTATAAATGCTGTCGCCTGGATACCATTGGGGGTTGCTGCACTGCTATTCCTGCATCAGCTGTGGAGACTGGCCCCTCTTGGAAAAATGGGGCGTCAGGTGGCCGCATTCGCGCTGCTTCTGATGGCAGCACTGGCACTGCCGGATCTCTTGGCCGCTTTGCCTCGCTGGCTGGTTCCCAGCCGATGGTCGGATATGAATTTCTGGATGGACTTGGGCAATCTTGCCAAGCAAAGCCTGATGGCATTTGGATCCTTGACAAATTCGGTTCGGGATCAACTGCTCGGCACCCAAATACTTGCGTTCGGCGGTTGCCTGCTGGGGCTGTTGGCAGGGGCGCTGCTGCTGGGACTGAAAAATTGCATTGAAAACCGTTGCCATCATCCATAAAAGGAGAAACTTTGATTCTCCAACAAAGAGAGACATTATAGTTCGCTGCGAATAACCTTTTCGAACTCCTCCCAACTTATCTCTCCCAACTGGTACTTACTCAGCGCCATCTGAGCCTGTTTGCGCCAGGCGTTGTAGTCGTCCCGCATTTTCTGGTTATCTGGGGCTCGGGAGCAGCGCATCTGGTAGCGGTTGCGCATCTTGTTGTAGATTTCTTTGGCTTTATTGGCCTTCAGCTCCTCGGCATAGGCCAGCTTGGCGGCAATGTCCTTGCAGGTGGCGCCGGTTTCCGGGTCCAGCACCCGCTCGCAATACTTGGCGCGGCTGGAGAAGGGAATAAACAGCCGGTGGCAGCTTTCACAGACAGCAACCGGCAGGTCCTGGGCGCACATCTGAACAAATTCCAAAAAGAGTAACGCGGGCAGCGTATCGCTCGCGTAGAACGTGGCGGCAGAAATGCCGCCTTTTTTGTTGTCTGTTGGACGTTTGTAGCGGGTCTGGATATGGATGTCGTCCTCCAGCTCGTGATATTTCTGGTAGGTCGAATCGCCATTTTCGGCCAGTTCCACCAGCAGCTCCGAAGGGCGCTGGTCATGCTCTGTTCTGGGGCGTCCGTCCTCGTCCACCAGTGTGGCCTCGATCAGCTGGCGCAGATCCGTTTTTCCGTCCACTAACTGTTGCAGCAGCGTCACAAAGGATTCCAATACCGATAACGCTGTCCGGCACAGAGAGGTATCCCCGGTATCTCGCTGGATAAAGACCTTCATCTGGTCGGTGTACTCCGGAAAGTTCCGGCAGAACCCTTCCATGATGTCGCTGGTTATGGCCAACTCGCCAAAGTGGGACATTCTGGTACGCAGTTCATCAAATGTATACGAGCTGTCGTTTTTTCCAGTCTGTATAAATTGCCACAGGCAATGTTGGGTCGCTTTCAGCTCTCGCTCATTTCGACGGAAGTTGGCCAGCGCGTAGCCTTCCACCAAATCAAACAGAGCAGGGGAAACCTGCTGCACGGCGGCAGCAAAATCATGGTAAAAGGAAGCCACTTGGTAATATACACAAGTGTCAGGGGCTGCCAGGCTCTGCTGCATGGTCTGATCTTCCGGGAACTTTACGCCCCGGAATCTTTCCAGCAATGCGCGGCCCCGTTCCAGATAGGGAGCGGCATCCAGGTCCAGGACACCGAACACCAAGGACCCCAGCGGATATGTATGCTGGGGTGTGTCGTAGCCCTGAATATACTCGGTGCGGCCTTCAAAGAAAAGGTACGTCTGGTAGTTCAAAATTCGTCACCATCCTGTGTTGGAGCATAGTTGGCGGAAAAAGGCTCTGTGTTTTTGTGTGTTTCAGAAACAGCCGAGAAAAGTGTGTGAATCATCTGACATGAAAACAGTCTAACACATCTTGAAACGGACTGCAAGGCATTGTATGCTGTATGTGTCGGATGAATCTATGATGAAATAGTCGAACATTTTCCGAGGACAAAAACAACCGGAAAAGAGGGATGCCAGAAGCCAAAGTCCGCAACCAACCCATACCCCAAGGAGGTACCATCTGAACCATGAACTCGTTCCCGCAGAGGAAAACCTGAACCGCATCGACGGTTTCCTGATGATCCCGTCCAGCCTTCTGTCGGAGCAACCCTACCGGGAACTTCCCGGCGAGAGCAAGCTGCTGTACGGCCATTTGCTGGGGTTATTGCGTCTGTCGGCTCAAGATACCACCGGGCGCTGGAAAGCCGATGGAAGGCCCTGTGTGAGCCTCTCACGGGTCAGTGCCGGACGGCTGCTGCACTGCCAGAGGGAGAAGGCTGCTGGATTGTTCGCCGCCCTGGAACGCTGCGGTTTGCTGGAGCCGGTGCCGGGACAGTCAAACGGAAAGGCCCGGCGGTATTACATGAATTTGCCGCGCCCAAAGGAGCCGAATGAGCTGTGACCACCCGTCGGAAAATCCGCCCCGACTTGTCGGAAAAACGGACAGGCAGTTGACGGATTTGCCGACAACGACCCGTCGGAAAAACCGACACGATAAAGATAGAATGATATATCTATCCAAAAGAAAGATAGAGAAAGAATTCCACACCCCGCGTTTTGCAAAAGGTGGACGAAGGCTGTGGTGCCTGACTTCGAGAGGCAACCACAGACATGGTAACCGTTGCGACGGCGGCCCAACCGGGAAGATAGCACACCGATTTTGGTTGGCAGCCGTATCCCAATCCCTCCCGCCGCAGCGGGCCCACTGGCACTTTGCCGGCAGCGCCGGAAAGTGTCATAGTGGGTCAGATGCTTTGCAAAGCATCTGCGTACCCCATCCGCAGCAGAACCGTACCCAAGAAAGGAGTCGCCTATCAGCAAAATCCATCGGACCGTGGTGCGCAATGAGCGCTACCGTAAAAATGCTATCTCGGTGCGGGAACGGCACAACGAACGCAAGAACGAAGTGTACTCCAACCCGGATGTGCTGCTGGAATACAGCCGCAACAATGTGACCTTTAAGCCCTGCGAGGCAGCTACTTACGCCCAGCAATTTGACCGGATGGTGGAGGAAGGCGTCGTTTCCACCCGAGGGCTGAAACCGGACGCCTACGTCTTTGACGAGCTGGTGTTTGATGTGAACACCGACTATTTTGAGTCCCACGGTGGCTATGAGTATGCCAAGCAATTCTACGCCGAGGTGTACGAGCTGGCCAAGGAGATCGCGGGCGGGGAACAGTACATCATCTCCGCGGTCATGCACGCCGACGAGCGCAACCGGGAAGCCAGTGACCGGCTGGGTTCCACTATCACCTCCACGTTGTTTACCTGCCGGTGGTGGAAAAGCAGATCCGCTGGTCCAAGCGGTGCAAGGACCCGGCGCTGCGGGGCACTGTGCGGGAAACGATCATGCAGGTGAGTCACAGCAAAAAGTGGCCGATGGTCCCCATGACCGACGAGCAGGGACAGCCTGTGCTAAAAAAGAATGGGAAGCCCCGGTTGGTGAGTTCCTACAGCCTGCTGCAAACGCAATTCTTCGAGCACATGCGGCAGGCGGGCTTCACCGACTTTGAGCGCGGTGTACAGGGCAGCGACGCCGAACATTTGGAGGTTCTGGAGTATAAGGTCCAGAAGGACCGACAGACAGTGGCAGAACTGTCTGACCAGACCAAACAGCTGCAAGGCCAGCGGAAGGAGCTTATCTCCCAGGTAAAGAACATTTCCGGGTCGATCCGCGATGTGGCGGACATCGAGCAGCGGGCCAAAACCAAAGGAGTGCTGGAAAAGCGGGTGGAACTGCCGGTGCAGGATTTTCAGAAGCTATGTGAGTTGGCGAAAGCCAGTGGCAAGCTGCAGGCGGAAAACCGCAGTCTGTGGATGCAGCTGCAGCAAAGCACGGTGAGAGGACAGGAACTGCGCCAGCGCCTCCATCACTGTGAGGAACAGCTGGATGCGGTGCTCACCGAGACCCGTCCCTACCGGGAAGCCATGCGGGTGGCACCGGAGCAGGTGCAGGCGTTTGTGTTGGGCATCTGCCGCCGTCAACAGGAAGAAAACGGGCTGAACCGTCAGCAGCGCCGCCAGCGGGCCAAGGGCCAAGACCGATGACAGAACACATCATAAGGCAGCAGGGGGCAGCCCTGCAGAAAGGAGCCGCTACGGAAGATCGGCAGAAGAAGAAAACCACACAGGCAGCGGCGTCCGCCAAGTACCGGGAGGATGGTGTGCCCCAGCAGGAGTTGGAACGGTTTGCCCGGTTTCTGCTGCCCAAGATCCAGGCGTTTTACCAGTCGGAGGAGGGACAACGGCTGTTTGAGGAGTGGAAGGAAAAACGCCGGTAAGAGAAATGCCCGACGGCAAAAAAAGCGTTGCTTTATGGCAACGCTTTTGCTTTCGGAAAACAGATGGTGAATGTCGTTTCGTGGTCAGGGGAACTTTGTACCTGAATGGCGCCGCCCATAGCAACGACCAGTTCCTTGGTAATGGAAAGGCCAAGACCGTTTCCGGGGGTTGTGCGGGAAGGATCGCATTGATATAACCGGTCAAAAACATGAGGAAGATCGTCGGCAGAAATGCCTGTGCCATTGTCGGAGACACGGATCGTTGCCTGTCGGGCGTCAGGGATCAGACAGAAACGAAACTGAGTGCCGTGACTGTGCCGGAGCACATTCTCGCAAAGGTTGTTTACGATACGCTTGTAGGCGTTTTTATCCAGATCTGCCAGCCAGGTTTCTTCCGGGATCTCAATCGTATAGGAAAAACCGCTGCTTTCCAGCGGGCCGATCCATTCGGCCATATATTGCCGTGAAATCTCACAGAGATCCAGCGGCTCGATTTGAAGCTTCTGCTCGCCTGCATCCAGTTTGACCCATTCAAAGAGCTTTTCCACAAAGGAACGCAGGGCACCGGCCCGTTCATAGGCGGTCTGCAGATATTCTTCCTTCTCTTGGCCCACAACGAGCCCGTTTTCAACGGCTTCCAGATAGCCTGTCAGGGAGGCAAGCGGTGTCTTGATGTCATGGGAAAGATTGGTGATCAGCTGTTTATAGGCCTGCTCGTGGCGCTTCTGTTGGATGGCGCTCTGCTGGCTTTGCTGTACAATCTTGTTGATGCCGTAGCCAATGGATCGAATCGTTTGCGGACCGCGGGTTACAATCCTGCGGTTCAGGTTTCCGGCTCCGATATCTTCCAGAGCTTTCTGGATTTCCAGAAGCTCCCGGTGCCAGAGAAAAAGCGTTGCAGCAAGCCAAAGGGCCAGCGCCGCACACAATATACAAATCACGAACAGCATAGATCTTCTCCCTTATGCCTTTTCATTGAAGCGATACCCCACGCCATACACCGTCAGTACATAAAAGGGGTGCTCAGGGTCCGGCTCAATCTTTTTGCGCAGCTTGCTGATGATCGACATAATATTGCCGTCATCCTGGTAATAAGGCTCTTTCCAGATATTCTGATAGATTTGCTGTTTGGTAAAGATACGTCCCTTGTGCTGGGCCAGAAAGAGGAGAATGTCAAATTCTCTGGCGGTCAGAGATACCGGCTTTCCTTGTACTTCCACCGAATGAGCTGACGGGTCGATGATCATATCGTGAAAACGAAGGCGCTGATTTTCTTCGTGGTGGGGATTGAACTTCGTATACCGGCGCACCAGAGAGTTCACGCGGGCCGTCAATTCTGCCAGGCCGAAGGGCTTTGTCAGATAGTCATCTGCACCGTTCTGCAGTCCGGCAACCTTATCTTCTTCCTGATCTTTGGCGGTAAGCATCAGGACCGGTACGTTGCTCACAGCCCGAACCTTTTCCAGAACGCTGTATCCATCCATGCCGGGAAGCATGATGTCAAGAATGACCAGAACACAGTCACTCTGATTCTGATAGAAGAAGGAAAGCGCATCCTCCCCACGCAGAAAAGTATATACGGGAACTTGCTCCGTTTCGATACATTTCTTCACCAGTTTGCACAGTGCTTCGTCATCGTCGATCGTCAGAATATATTTCATGGGTCCGTCCTCAGTTTGGAAGTTCGTAAACACAGCCATAGGAGGCTATTGTATATATTGTATCACGTTCCGGGCTTTGAGAAAATTTCGGAATCGGCCTTTTCTCTGTTTTGAGGGAAAAACAAGATTTCGTTAAGATTCTGATAAGGCGAAAGTAAGATTTTGAGCGTATACTGAACACAAGTTCCAAGAATTCTCCCTCACCAGAACAAGGAAAAGAGGTTTACCATGAAAGAATCCTATGCCATTGAAACCCGGCACCTGACCAAAAGATACGGTGAACAGGTCGCTGTCAACGATGTCTGCCTGCACGTTCCCAAAGGCCATATTTATGGCCTGCTGGGACGGAATGGCGCCGGGAAAACCAGCATCATGAAGTTGATTTTACAGCTGATGCCGGCTACCTCCGGCGAAACGCTGCTGTTCGGAGAGCAGGTGAAGCGCAGAGAACGCAGTGTCTTTCAGCGTATTGGTGCCATCATCGAAACACCTGGTTTCTATCCCAATCTGACAGGGACCGAAAATCTGGAAATTTTCGCCAAGCTGCGGGGAACGATCCGCCCTGACGCAGTGGAGCACGCCCTGCAGGTGGTGGGATTGCCCTATAAGGACAAAAAGCTCTTTGGGGAGTATTCGCTGGGCATGAAACAGCGGTTGGGGATTGCCAACGCCATTATGCATGACCCGGAACTGCTGATCCTGGATGAGCCTACCAATGGCCTGGACCCCATCGGGATTGCGGAGGTACGGGCCTTTATCCGCTCCCTCAGCGAAAAAGAGGGAAAGACCATCCTGGTTTCAAGCCATATCCTTTCGGAAATTTCCATGCTGGCCGATGATATCGGCATTCTGGACCATGGTGTTTTGCTGGAAGAGGAAACGATGGAGGAACTGAAAAAGAAAAACCAGAAATATATTCTGCTGCAGGTGTCCGATACAGCGGCAACGGCCCGCATTCTGGAACAGCAGATGGCTCTGCAGGTCGGGGAATACTCCATTCAGGATACAACCAGCGTCAAAATTTTTAAAACCACCATCGACCGGGAGGCACTTGTGCGGGAACTCACGTTGCAGGGCGTGGGGCTTTCGGGACTGGCGGAAAAAGACGATACGCTGGAAGACTATTTCAAGAAAATCACGGGAGGCGAAGGCATTGCTTAATGTGGTGCGCGTCGAGTTTTCCAAACTGCGGCGCTGGAAACTTTTACGGGTCCTGCCGCTGCTCTCTCTGGTGCTGCCGGCGATTACCTTCTCCTACTTTGCCACCCATCCTGATTATCTGACGGATATGGGTTTATACAAGCAGGCGCTGTTTTCCTTTAATATTTTTCTGATTCTGCCTGCCATCCTGGGCGTTTTGGCATCTATGCTGGTATATAATGAGCAGCGCTGTGACGTCTTGAAACAACTGTGGATCATCCCTGTGAGCAAGGGAGGATATCTCTTTGCCAAGTGGGTGGTCGTTCTGACGGTTTCCCTTGCTTTTATGATGCTGGCGGTGGGCTTTACCTTTGCATTCGGGCTGGC
>OBJG01001702.1_pt1 | contig 15640 bp, 10 predicted proteins | sample 1517941 | NCBI WGS metagenome assembly OBJG01 (sample SAMN04571712, study PRJEB22368) | human gut metagenome | biome: human gut; material: stool | host: Homo sapiens | place: Luxembourg | collected 2012-09-21
CCCCGGCCGCCGCGAGATCGGCCACGGCGCATTGGCTGAGCGTGCTCTGGTGCCGGTGCTGCCCTCTCTGGAGGAGTTCCCTTACACGATCCGCTGCGTGTCCGAGGTGCTCTCTTCCAACGGCTCCACCTCTCAGGCTTCCATCTGCGGCTCTACGCTGGCACTGATGGACGCAGGCGTGCCCATCAAGGCTCCGGTTGCCGGTATCTCCTGCGGCCTGATCACCGAGGGCGAGCGCTGGATGACCATGCTGGACATTCAGGGCGTGGAGGACTTCCACGGCGATATGGACTTTAAGGTTGGCGGCACCCGCAAGGGCATTACCGCCATCCAGATGGATATCAAGATCGACGGTCTGACCTACGACATCATTGCCGAGGCCTTTGAGAAGTGCCGCAAGGGCCGGCTGTATATTCTGGACGAGATCATCAAGCCGGTGATCGCCGAGCCGCGTGCAGAGCTGAGCCGCTGGGCACCCAAGATGTTCAGCATGATGATCCCCACCGACAAGATCAAGGACGTGATCGGTAAGGGCGGCAAGGTCATTCAGGACATCTGCGCTACCTGCAACTGCAAGATCGATGTGCAGGAGGACGGCCATGTGTTCGTCTCCGCCGTGGATCAGGAGGACGCAAAGCGCGCCATCTTTACCATCAAGACCATTGTGGAGGATCCCGAGATCGGTGCTATCTACAAGGGCAAGGTGACCCGCCTGATGAACTTTGGTGCCTTTGTGGAGATCGCCCCGGGCAAGGAAGGCCTTGTGCACATCTCCAAGCTGGACACCAAGCGTGTGGAGCGGGTAGAGGACGTGGTTGCCGTGGGCGATGCCATCGTGGTCAAGGTGACCGACATCGACCAGCAGGGCCGCATCAACCTGAGCCGCCGCGACGCCATTCTGGCACTGGAAGCCAAAAAGGCCGCCCAGCAGCAGTAAAAACCTAATACAGATTGCATAAAATAAAAGCCGCTGTACGATTTGTACAGCGGCTTTTTTGCGTGGAGAACCCTCTCAGGCTCACTGCGTTCGCCAGCTACACCGAAAAAGGTACTGTACCCGGCTTAACTCCCTCAGTCAAACCCTGCGGGTTTGACAGCTCCCTCGGGGAGGGAGCCTCTGGCGCTGCCGGATACTTTGCGGTTTAGTCGGAAACTTTTCCGCTATGCCAATGCCTCTCCCTTTGGGAGAGGCGTCATCGCACAGTGATGACGGAGAGAGCGAGCCCGCTTTGTGCTGTGGTACAGCCTTGCGGCAGCACCCAAAAAGCTCCCCCTTCGGGGGAGCTGGTATCGAGCAAAGCGAGATGCCTGAGAGGGTTCGTGCCCAAACCCCACCCGTGAAAAGGCAATTCTGGAAAATCCGCAGATTTTCCAGAATTGCAAATTAAAAAATATATTTTCCGCTGATTATGCGCAGAGCAACGCGGAGCGCATTCAAAATCGTACTGTGCCCGGCAGGGGGAAAGGGCATAAAAAATGCTCCCCCTTGCGGGGGAGCAAATTCGGCACCCAACGCCAAACTATGCCGAAAAGAAAGGAGGCAGGGTCAGTTTTCCTTTTTGCCCTGACGGTTCAGCACCCAGCCAGCGGCAAACAGCAGCACACCGCTGCAAGCCAGCACCGGCACGGGCCAGTTCAACTGACCGGTCTGGGGCAGAACAGGCTTATCCGGGTTGGAAGGGGAGACCGGGTTATCCGGGTTCTCGGGGCTTACGGGATTGTCCGGGTTGCCGGGACTTACCGGACTATCGGGGCTGTCCGGGCTCACCGGCGTATCCGGGGTGTCCGGCTGCTCCGGAAGATCGGGGGTGTCGGGCGTATCCGGCGGTGTGGCTGGCACATCCGGGGTGTCGGGGATGTCCGGCGTTTCCGGGATGGTGGCACCTACCTTGGGGGTGGCGTCCACATCGTAGATCCAGTTGTCGCCATCGGGCATGGGGATGGACACAAGGAAGGGCTTGATGGCCTCGTAGCCGTGGGATGCCTCGGTCTGCACGACCAAGTACAGCCCCTGCGGCAGCTTGGTAATGTCGGCGTAGCCCTCTTCGTTCACGTCCTGCTGGGCGGCAATGGCGGGCACAGCGGGCAGATACTTTACCAGCTGGTCAGCCAGCGTGCTGTCGGAAAGGTCGCCCAGCACGACACCGCAGCCCGTAAAATCGCCGGTATAGTCAAAGTACAGGTTGCCGTTGGTGCGCTTGACGGTGGCCACCTGATACAGGGTCAGCTCGCCGCCGCGCAGGGGCACATCGTTGTGGGTGTCGTACAGACGGACGTGGAGCGAGCCCAGACGCCCCAGCACAATGTTGGCACTGGTGGCAAACGCCGGCAGGGCGCAGCATACCACAAGGCACATAGCCAGCAGCACAGCCGCCAGACGATGACGCAAATCAATGCTTTTCATGTTCTTCACCTCTCGTTTTCTTGGGTTTGCGTGTAGAAAGCAGCATACCGATCAGCAAGATCAGCAGCATGGGCAGCGCCATAATGGGCGCAACAATAATGGGTTCAATTTTAAGCGCTTCGGCGGTAACGCGGAGGTGCTTGTACTGATCCGGGGTCTCCACGCGGCGGCCGCGCACCAGTAGGCGGTGGGTGTTGATGCCGTAGGGGGTGCAGGTCATCAGGGTAACGTAGTCCTTGCCTTCGGCGATCTTCAGCTCGTCGGTCTCGGTGGGCAGCACGATGGAAATTTTGTCCACCTCGTAGGTGAGCACCCGATCCAGCACGGTGATGGTAAAGGTATCGCCCACTTCCAGCTGGTCGAGGTTGGTAAACAGCTTTGCGCTGGGCAGGCCGCGGTGTGCCGAGATGACCGCGTGGGTGGACGCGCCGCCCACCGGCAGGCTGGTGCCCTCCAGGTGGCCTGCGGCGATCTGCAGCACGCTGTCGTCGGTGCCGTGGTAGATGGGCAGCTCCACGCCGATTTTGGAGATGGTGATGTAACCCATAATGCCCGTGCCGGTAATATCCAGCGTTTCGTTGTAGCCGGTAAGCTGATCCGGGCGGTAAAGGGCGTTTTCGTTGGCGGCCACCTGTGCGTTAAAGGCATCGGCGGCGTCAAAGTAGGCGCTGTAATCCGCATCGGTCATGTTGTCCACGTCCTGCGCGTAGCTTGCCACCGCGCGGGACTGGTTGCGCTGGTTGACGTAATCGCTGATGGTGGGATATAACATCACGGATAGACCCACGAAAAAGACGAGGATCAATATAATGGTGCTTTTGTTCTTTTTCATGGGCTACTCCCTAACGTTATAGTTTCAGGATCAGAGCAGGGGGCTTTACAGCCCCGCTCTGTGCAGGGGAAAAGGAGAGCTTAGCGGTTCTCCATGCGCTTTTTGGTGATGAGCAGGATGGCTGCAGCAACCATCAGGCCGCCGCCGATCACGTAGAAGATGGTGGTGCCGATGCCGCCGGTGCCGGGCAGGGTAGTGCCGCGGTGGTTGATAATCTGAGAAGTCAAAACACCAGTGCTAACATCACCAGTGAAGGCATCACCAGTGAAGGCATCACCAGACAAGGTAATCAGAACGGGGTTATCGGCAGTTTCGCTATGTGTAGCAGTGACGGTGAAAAGCAACTCTGCCATAGTGTTATAACCAGCAGGAGTTACAACCTCAACCAGTTTGTAATCGCCATCATCAATACCGTTCCACTCGAAATTCATTTTCGTAGCATCAGTAATGGTATAGGTGCCATCCTCATGTTTAGTAGCATTCATAATACCCTTGGATTCCCAAGTAAGGTTACCGCTGGCATCTTTGACATGTTTAAACAGCTCAAAAGCAGCACCGGGCAGGCTATTGAGATCAGGATCGACCTTATTAGCGTCTACTTTATAGGTAAAAACAATGTTTTTGTCCGGGGCAGTTTTGCCGTAACCCTCGCCATTCGGGTTGTTGGAGAATATCAGATGAGCTTGATTCGGGTTGCCGGTAGAACCAAGGACAGCAGTATCATCCAGAGTAGCTTTGTACTCAACAGTGATTACAGAACTGTTGACAGCACCAAGAACCTTTACATCAGTAATCTCGATCTCCAGAGTTTTGGAGGGTGCATCCCAAGTGAGTTTATACTGGGTAGGGGTCAAAGGAGTAGTGTCGATTTTGACAGAAGCACTATCAGCGACATAAGTCAGATTTGTCATGGTATCGACAAACTTTACATAGTATTTATCGTAGTTGTCCAGCTTGCCCAGAGTAGCGGTCAACTTATAAGGAATAATATCGCCGATATCGTAGTCAGCAGAATCCTGCCAGTCAGATTTAACGCCGGTGGTATCATTGATGTCCTTGACCTTCTTCTCAAGGGTGGGGATATCAGTCTTGACCTGAGGAGTTACTGTGGTTGCACTGCTTACTTTCAGCAAGCTCAGATTCTTTGCATCGTGCTTATCGGTAACGTTGGTGGTATCGACGATCAGGTAATAACCAGCGCTCAGCAGGGTTACAGAACCAGTGCCAGTTGCCACAGCTGTGCCAGTAACGTGTTCGGCAGCGAATTTTGCAAAATCGGCCGCTAAACTAGGAGTACTGGAGAGTGCCTCAGCAACACCTTTTGCATCAGTGCAAGCGCTATAAGCGGTGTTGGCGGTTTTCAGAGCATTCAAGAAGTCAGGGTCTGTTACATTGGAACCCCATTTAACGTTTGACAGGGTGCCCTCATTAAGATCACCGGCGAAAATCTGATAAGCTTCAAAAGTGTGGCTTGAGATGTCTACTGCCGCAAACGCCGGGATGGCCATGGCGCAAACCATAGCAACTGCCAGCAGCGCAGCCATGAGTTTCTTCATTGCTTTTTTCATGGAAAAAGCCCCTTTCTTTTCTGCCCCTTGCCGCCCCCTGCATTTTGCACAGGGGGGGGGGTAGGGGTGTCGTTTTTGTTCGGACTATCGCGTAAACTTTGCGCTGGGCGGGCGGGGTTTAAGCTCCGGGCGTCCGGCAGGGAAGTGCAGTTTAGTCATCTGCCCTCCCTTCACGTCTGCGCTTGCGGTGGATAAAACTATATGCCAGCGCAGACAGCATCATTGTGCCGCCCACGGCTGTATACGGGAGTGTACCGGTGCCACCGGTAGAGGGAAGCTCGTAGCCGGTGTCATCGGTTTCGGTGTTGGTAATAACGATCGTACCACCGTATTGCACACCATCGTTGCCGGTGTAGCTGACCTTATAGCTTGCGCCGGACTGGACTTCCTTCACATAGTAGTAGTAGGCCGCATAGGCATCAGGGATTTCATAGTTGTAAGTCCAGTTGTCTGCCTTTGTCAGCTTGATCTTATCAACGAGTTCGGTGTTGTTGTCATCGACCGGTGTGTTGGCAGCAAGCGGAGTCTTACTGCGCCGGAGCTCCACCTGAACGCTATCCGGCTGCTTATCCGCAGCAAGAAGGTTGTTGTACTTATCGTACCACTGCTTTACAAGGGTAAGACGATTGCTTTCGTTGGTCAATTGCAGGTAGACAGCAGCAGAACCATAGTAGTAGTTGATCGCATCCTTGTTTACAATAATGGAACTCTCTTTAGAGCCGACAGCATGACTGTAAGCAGCTTCTTTCTGGCTGGAATCGGATGTCCAGATGAAGTATAGCGCCCAATTATCATCCTTGCGGTAGCCTGTGGGGGCTTTTGTCTCGGTCAGCCTGTAAAGATAGTCGTGGGGACGGATGGTGTTGCCTGCTGCATTCTTACCGGGCTTTGCATCGCCGGAACCGGCAGAGAAGGTCAGGTTGATGTCACCGTTCTGGTTCGTTGTTACAGTCTGAACGTCTTTGTACGTTCCATCGAAAGGATCGAACCATTGCAGCGTAAACTCTGCGCCTTCCAGCGGCTTTGTAATGTTGCGGCTATCAACTTTGTGCAGGGTCAAACCGGCAGAATGTGCCTCGCCATGGGCGGTGGACGTTTGCATCTGGATAGAGTCAACCGTACTCTCTTTACCATGCAGCTTAGCAGTGTTGCTCATATAGTAAGAAGTGTTGGAGGTGTTCCGATAGGCATACTCCAGAACATAGGCATGACTGTTTGGTACGCTGACAGTTAGACGATAACAATTGCTGGTGGCATCAGGCTCCTGATAGTGAACCGAGTATACATCGCTGGAGATCTCGGCACCCTTTGTCTTGTTGATCGTGTCATAGTCATACAACTTGACGCTGGGGCGTACCAGCTCGGCAGTATTTTCCGCACCGCCTCCCGTAGACATTTCATCTTCCAGCGTGATGGTATCCGAATCGCCAAGCTTCAGTGCATCGGGGTTGATGATAACAGAATACTCTACGCGATAGTTATCTTTGCTGTATTTTCCTGTCTTTTTCACAAGCTTGGATTCATACTTGACCTTGGTATCTGTGCTAGCGTCTAATCCACCCCAAGATGCAGAGTTAGAGACGATTTTAAAATCGGATTCCTTAGTAAGATCCAAGAGGTTATCGTCTACTTTTGCAGCAAAGCGGATCATGATACGGTCAACACATTTCGCGGTGGGAGAATGCAGATACTTGAAATTCTCGGTAAGCTTAAATGTTAAATCTTTCCCGCTCTGGGTGACACTAAAGAAGTCGGAGGTCGAAAGGTTTCTCGTGGATTCCCCTACCCATTTAGTGGGGTCCCCGTCCCTATTCCATTGTGCTTGAGAGGTGTACCCACGCCATGAGTTGCCGGTGTACATAGTATTAGGATCACCAAAGCGCACTACAACATAAGCAGAGCCTTCAACATAACTCAGATGCTCAGACAGCTTGTCGGTGACAGTTGTAGCCGTCCAGTTTTCCAGCTTGCCGGGGGTCAGCTCCAGCTGGTAATAGACATAGGTGCCGTCGTACTTGTTGCCATCAAAATCCTTGTAACCGTTGCCGTATTTTACAGTGACGCCGTTGGCCTTGTACGGGGGATTGCCATCACTATCATTACCGGGCTTATTGGCAGAGGTTTTGACAAGTGCCTTGGTGTTGTCGGCGGGCACGGTAAATTGGTAAGAGGCGGTCACGCCTTCACCCTTGTTCTCGAACACAATGGTCTGACCGGCACTCAGCTTCGAGCTATCGTATTTTGCCTTGGTAGAGTACTCAGAGATCACGACCTTATCCAGCGAGCCTGTAAAGGTATCGCTCTTTCTGAATGTAAGCTTGAAGGAGCGAACGATGTCAGTATCCTGAGGAGGGTCATATTTATCATTACAATTCTCGGATCCATAATATTTGATCGATTCTAACTTCAGACCATCTGGCAGATTGCTGTATTTGTAGGTGGTTCCATCCACAGTGATTTCCAAATGGTCGAGGATGTCTTTTTCCAGCTCGCTCTTGATAGCATAATGGTCGCCGTTCTTGGGCGTAATAAAGGTATCCGTGATCTCTATCTTATTATTATTGCTTCCGCTCCAGTCATTCCGGGGCAGCTTGACCTCCAGACTCCACGGCAAGGTAAAGACGCCATCAACCATCTGGGAACTGTTCAGAGTAGTAGGATCAAGAGCTTTCTTGGTAACTTCCTTTTGCCCCTTGTTATAAGTAGCGTCACCCTCGTCCTTCCACTCGGATTTGTCCTTCAACGTGATCGTTGCAGTATTGGTTACCTTTCCAAGCGTTTCAAAGTTATCCGGTACGGTTGTTGTATAGGTTACCGTGTATTTGTAACCGCCCACGGGAGTAGCCTTGTTGAAGGGGTCTGCATCAGGGAAGGTATAGGTAAAGCTGGTCTTACCACTAAACTTAGATATTGTGGCTTTTGGTTCGCCGTTATTGTTCTTGATAATGATATCGCCTATAATTTTAGTACCATTAGGCAGGGTATCCTTCAGCGTATACCCGGTCAATTTGTTGCCGTTAGGGTAGATATCAATTGTCCAAGTGATGGTATTGGTTTTCGGGTCATGACTGCCGCTTTTTTGTAGCTCGTCATTGAAATCGACATCTTCGCCGCCGGTCTTGCCGTTGGCTATAGCTGTATTACCGATCTTACCCCAGCCCTGCTTGGTTTTCTTGAACACAAGTTCGTAGTCCAAACGATACCACTTGCCGGCTTCAAGCGCAGGCAGTTTCTCGCCGTTCTTTGTTGTTATAATGAGCGCAGGACGACCGTCTACGGTAGTTTGCTCCCACTTATAATCAGAGTACTCGTTTTTATCGTTGACCACATATTGACTATCGAGCAGATGGACATTTTGATACTTGATATCGGTGAACATAGAAGTGTCACTGATATAGTTGATCACGTCTTTCAGCTCGATCGGCTCACCGCTGCCGTAATCGGAGTTTACGGTAACCTTATAGTGAACTTTGTAGTAATCGTTATCAAGCCGAGTGATCTCCAAGCCGTTAGTATCGTCTTTCTCAATCTTCTTTTCGATTCTGAGATTAGTCTGATTCTTAATTTCGATAGTATGGCTATCCCCGGGGAAGGTGATCTTGTTATCGGTTGTAGTCGTTGTCTTGCTTACACGGCAGGTAATGGTAAACTTGCCGCTGGTCTGTCCGGTCAAAGCATTATCAAACTTCAAGGTTGCAAGACCATTCTGATCAACTTCAATGGTACCGATTTTATCGCCGGCTCCATTAAGCAGAGGACCCTTTGTACCAGATTCCAAGGCAATAAGATGGCTGGGGAGCTTATAGGTCAGGGTATCAGTATTTGTACCTTGAACGGCTGTATCGTGAATCATAAAGTCATAGTTCAAGGTAACGTTGTCGTTAACGGTAACAACAACACCGTCGGGCAGATCGGAATAACTGCTATTATTGCCCTTGACATTATAGGTAGCACCATTGATCGTGATCGTAGTGCCGGTGATCCAGTCTTCACGCAGTTCTGTCTCAACACCCGCCGCTGCAAGCATCATAGGTGCCCGCAGTGCGCCGTCAACGGCAGAGGAGAGCATCTCATCTGCGTACTGGGCGGCGGCAACACTCACCACGCCCAGAACCTCGGCGTTGGAAAGGGTGACCTCGGCCACCTTGCCGTCCACGTCGCCGGAAATAACGGTCAGCGTGTCGGCGTCGCTGTCCACACTGCTTACGATGCCCACGGTCTCCACGGGCTGAGCGTCAGTCACGGTAGTGGTCTGCGGCTCGGCAGCGGGGGAAACCACGCTGGGCGCAGCGGTGTCGGCGCTGTCCACCGGCTTTGCGGCGGGCTGCTCCGTGTCAACAGTGTCGGGGATATCGGGGAGATCAGGGGTGTCGAGGGTGGTCATGCCCTCGGCGGCAGGAACGGTATCCAACGCAGCAGCGCTGGATTCCTCGAGCTCTGCGCCGTTCTCGCCCTCAGCGTCCATGCTGAACAGGTCGTCCAGACCGTCCGCTGCACCGTCGGCGCTGCTGTCCACAGCCACGGTGCGGGTGACGTACTTATTATAAATAACGATGTCGCCCACATCGGCGGCGCTGCCGTCCTCGCCGTCCAGCAGCCAGTCCATGTCGCTCATGGAACTGCGCAGGGCAAGCACGCTGGCCTCCTGCGGGATAGCGCTCTGGGGGATACCGGCGTACTTCAGGCAGTAAGAGAGGAACATCACGTCCCACTCGCCGTAGGGGTTGCCGTAGGACTGACCGTAGCGGGAGTAGTAGCGCAGGGTCACGCCGTCCGCGGGGTCGATCTCAAAGTTTTTCTCGCTCTGCTCGTAGCCCAGCTGGGTCTGCGCCACGCTGACCAGATCCTCGGCCCAGTTGCCGGTCATCACGGCCTCGGCGTTGGCGGCCTGCCACTCCTCGGGGGTCTCAAGGTCGGCGGAGGTGTCGCTCAGGCAGGCAACGGTGTGGTGGTGCTCCGGCAGGGGGCAGGTGAGCACTTCCTCGTAGCAGGCATCGGTATGGTGGTGGTAGATGGGCTCCACGGTGTTCACCATCGGCTCCAGCGCTACGGGCTCGGCCACAGCCATAGCCGCCAACTCGGCGCTCTGGGTGGGCTCCACCACCTGCTCCACAAGCTCGCCCTCCTCTAAGCCGCAGGTCAGCTCATACTCAGTGGTATAGCAGCTTTCGTCGTGGGTATGCTCAAATTTGTCGCAGATCAGGCTGCCGTCCTCGGGGTCGAAGCAGTCGTCATCGTGGACGTGCTCTTCTTCCATGCAGGTCAGGGTCTGCACCTCGGTGTAGCAGTCGTCGGTGTGCTCGTGGGGCACAAACTCGATCTGCGGCTCCAGCGACAGCGGCGCGGGCTCTTCCTCAATGGTGGGCTGGCTGGTCGCAGCAGCGGCGGCGGCCACCTCGTCCGCATTTTCAAGCTCGCCTTCCTCGTAACCGCAGGTGAGCACCTTGGTGTAGCAATCCGCGGTGTGGGTGTGCTCTTCCTCGCCGCACTGGTACTGCGCGGTCATCGAGATGCCCACGCCATGCAGCTGCCAGTTCACGAACAGGGTGGTGATCATGGCAAGTGCCAGCACAAATGCGGTGTAGCGCCGCAGGGTGTGCCGGTTCTCGCGGAACCGCTCCATGTACGTTTTAAGAATGTCGTTCATAACGGAATACCTCCTCCCGGGGTCAATGAATCAACGAGAAGCTGGACAAGGGCCATATCCTTAGGAAAACCCTGCCAACGATCTGGCTTTTTTCAACGCAGCCTATCACGCTGCTGCGGCTGTCGATGGAGGTGGAGCGGTGGTCGCCCAGCACGAAGTAGCGGTTTTCCGGCACCTGATAGGGGAACCGGATGTCGCATTCGCCCACGGTCAGCGCGTCCACATAAGGCTCATCCAGTGCCACGCCGTTTACCGAGACCACGCCGTTCACGTCCATATCGATCACATCACCGGGCTGCCCGATGATGCGCTTGAGCAGCAGCTTGTTTTGCCAGTAAAACCCGCATAACTCACCGTTTTCAATGTGGTTGGATTTTACCAGCAGGATAATGTCCTTGTCATTCAACGTAGGGTTCATGCTGTCGCCAGAGACCTGAAGCACCGGCAAAAACAGCGTAGCCAGCAGCACGGCTACTGCGGCCACCACCACCAGAATATAGATCGTACTGCGCAGCACCCGCTGGTAGCGGCTCTGGTACGCAAGACGCTCACGTTCTGCGGCCACTTCCTCGGTGGAAGGGATGGAAGCGAACCGGATATCGCGTTTTTTCATGTTTCCTCCGAAAGCAGGCCGTCTGTGCTGCGGTACTGGTCCAGCAGCTCGTTGGCCTTGTGGTCAAATGCCTGCCAGCGCTGCTGCGCCTCCTGCTCGGCGCGTTCTACCATGGCCTTGCAGTCGGCCTCGGTCTGGGTGCGCTTTTGCGCGGCGGCGGCGGTCATGGCGTCGCATTCCTGCTGCGCCTGCGCTTTCAGACTGTCGGCGTCTGCCTGTGCCTGTTCCAGAATGCGTTTAGCCTCGCTGCGTGCCTGCGAAAGGGTGTTGGCAGCGGTGGCGTTGGTGTCCGCAACGCTGGCCTGTACCGAATGCAGATAGTCATCGGCGGCGGCCTGTGCGGCGGCGAACACGTTGTTCAGCTCCAGCGCGGCCTGCGCGATGGAACCGGCGCTTTCCAGCCGGAGCTGCCGGTCCTGCAGCTGCGCGGTGAGCGCGGCATTCTGTGCCTTGAGCTGGTCCTCGCTCTGTTTCAGCGCATAGATGATCTCTATTAGTTCAGCGCGGTGCATCCGCCGCAGTTCACGATCTGCCATTTGCGTACAAACTCCCGAATGTAAAGATAACGAAATTTCTTTCGAAAATACCGAAAAAACTTAAAGAAAATGCCTGAAAAATCGCTTGTCTCCACGCGATTTGCGCGGCTGGAGAGACCTTTTATAAACTATCTTATTTTAGCACACTCCCTGTAACAACAATATAACAAATCGGACACAAAATCAAGAGATAAAGCCGAAAAAATATCGCAAATTTTTTTATTTTATATGTAAAACACCTAAAAAGAAGGTAATATACCACAGAATTGTTAAAATTTCCCTTCATAATTCTGGGGTGCGAAGTTCTGCGCAGTAATGCACTGAATCAGTGCGCCTACGAAAAACGGGAGCCGCACTTTTTCGAAAAAAGCGCGGCTCCCGTATCCAAACTTTGGGGTGATCCTTTTACTTGCCGAAGCTGCCCAGCAGGCTGTTCAGCGATACAAAGGACTGGTAAATGACGTTGACGTTGTTGATGATGGAGCTTGCACCGGAGAAGATGCGGGCGATGTAGTTGAACACCTTACCAACGTCCAGGAAGGCCTGATAAGCGTTGCTGGCGCCGCCGTCCAGATAGGTCATCTCCTCGGCTTCGATAGCGGAATAGCTGGCGGGCATTTTCATGGTAGAAGTAGTCATGGTAAGATCCCTTTCTTCAATGGTATCATTGCGTTTACAGCAGTGTTCAGAACATGGTGGCGACCAGCAGAGTAGTAAGCAGGGCACCGGCCACAAGTGCAGGCCCTACATACTTTTGCCACTGTCCAGTGGCAGGCTGGGTGGTGGGCTGCGGCACGGTAGTGGCACCGACCTTGGCAGTCCAGTGGGCGTAGATGGTGGCATCGGAGGTGAACACGGTGGAGGTGGTCACCTTGCTGCCGCCCACCGGCTCGGTGTACCAGCCGTCAAAGGTGTAGCCCGTCATGGTAGGCTGCTCAGGCGTGCTCTCCAGTTTGCCGGACAGGTTCGTGTAGGTGACCACGGTAGAGCAGATGCCGCCTTGGGCATCCATACCAATGGCGTACACGTTCTCTTCCTTTTTGCTCCCTGAAGTTTTGTCGGCAGCAAATGCAGCCGGCAGTGCGCAGCACAGCAGCGTGAACAGGCAAAGCCCGACCACCAGCGTTTTCAGGAATTTTTTCATGAGATCCCTCGCTTTCCTTCACAAAGATGGAGACACTGCCTCGCCCGGGTGCAGCCCGGACGCAGGAGAAGTTTCTTCAACTTATTTTTATCACATCCAGTGTACCAGAACCGCAACAAAAAATACAGTCTTTTGAGAAAATAATAAGAAAAATCAAGAAAAAAATAAATTTCACCTTTGCAAGATAAAATTTATGCCCGTGTAGACTGCGCTTTTTGAAAAACGCATCCCGCAAAACTTACCTTTCGTAAAAACATGGCAGGATATGGAAAAAGCAAAACCTTTGCCGCAAAGCCAAAAAACGACTCGAACCGCCGCAAATGCAGCAGGCAGCGCACAGAAAAAAGCGGCAAAAACGCGGCACACCTCTTGTGGAAAAGCGGAAAATATGTTATACTATCTTGCATGATGCGCCATCGCCAAGCGGTAAGGCAGGGGACTTTGACTCCCCCATCGTAGGTTCGACTCCTGCTGGCGCAACCAGAAAAAGGCCGTTGTACAGGAGACTGTGCAGCGACCTTTTTATTATTTGCCCTCCGGCAGCTTGAAGTAGACGCGGTATTCGTCCGAGTAGACCTTGCTGCCCATGCGGCTCACGCCGCCGTACAGGTGGGTGCGCATCAGCGGCTCAATGGCGTCCAGATCCTTCTCCCGCAGAATACGCAGCATCTCGGCGTGCTCGCTGACAACGCTGGACACGTTGCGCGCGCCTACGATGTCCAGACGGATAAAGCGGGAATAGTCTGCCTGCGGGCGGGTCATCTGCTCCCAAAGGTACTCCTTGCTGGTCTTGCGGAACCAGTACTCGTGCATGGCAAGGTCGCAGCTGAGGAAGTGGTTGAAATCAAAGTTTTGCGGGTCGCTGCGCCCCGCAGCGGCCTCCAGCAGCACATTATAAAGGTGTTCTACCGCAAGGATCTCCATGGGCGAGCAGCTCTGCACAAAATCCCGGAACACCATGCCCTCCACCGCAACACGCTGGAAGATGAGCTGATCCACCACGCCAATATCAATGGCGGTGACGATGGTGCCCTTGCAGGGGATGATCTGCACAAAGCGGTTCTGCTCCAGCCGCTGCAAAACGCTGCGGATGGGGGTGCGCGAAACACCGAACCGCTTGCACAGTTGGTTCTCGCTCAGCGCTTCCCCGGGCAGGATCTTCAACGCGCAGATCTCGTCCTCGAGAATATGATAGAGCTCATCCGTGTGCTGTAATGTAGCCATAGTCGTTCTCCATTTATCCGGTAAATATGATCTTAGTATCATTGTACCGTTCCGACAGCGGAATGTCAATGCTGGAACGGAACTTTATTTGAGCACTTGTATACAAGAATTTGTACTCACACACAGAGCTGCTCCTGAAACGAAAAAACGGATATACCGCTTTGCAATGCGGGAAAAGTGCTGATGAAATGCCGAAATCAAGCGACTGCTGTGCTAAATACACAAAGAAAACAGAGAATAACTGTCAAATATTACAATAGAAAAGCACGGCGCTGACTGTTGCGGCAACACTGCGGGTTGAAATATTGTATACAGGATTTTGCTGAAAAAGCTGAAAGGACAAATACCCCACAGATACCGGATCGTCTCCGGCAGATGCGGCAGGGCATGTGTCTTTTTGCGTGCATGCTTGCTTTGCTGCCCGAAAGGCGGTAAACTGGGAGTAAACAAAAACGCCCGAAAAGGAGAAACGACATGGCATATACAAAGGCTGACCTCAAGCACGACCTTGCTGCGATGGGGCTGACAGGGAACGAGACCATCCTGATCCATTCCTCCATGAAGTCCATCGGCCCGGTGGAGGGCGGCGCAGACACGGTTCTGGACGCATGGATGGAGTTTTTTGCGGAGGGCTTGCTGCTGCTGCCCACCCACACATGGCGGTTCATCAACGAGGAAAACCGGGTGTTTGATGTACGCCGCAGCCCCTGCTGCGTGGGCATTCTGCCGGAGCTGTTCCGGCAGCGCCCCGGCGTGGTGCGCTCGCTGCACCCCACCCACAGCATGGCGGCCTATGGCAAGGGAGCGGCTGCGTATCTGGAAGGAGAGTTGGACGCAAACACCCCCTGCACCCCCGGCGGCTGCTACGACCGGCTGCGGGCAGCCCACGGCAAGGTGCTGCTGCTGGGGGTGACCCACGCCCGCAATACCTTTATCCACAGCGTGGAGGAGGTGCTGAACGTGCCGAACCGCCTGACCGACAAGCCCATGCAGATGACCGTGGTGGACGAAGCCGGGGTGCAGCACACGGTCTATATGCGCCGCCACTACAACGCGCAGCAGCCGCATATCTCGGAGGATTTCGTTAAGCTGGAGCAGGCGTATCTGGACTGCGGCGCAGCCCGGAACACAAAATTTGGTGATGCAAGCTGCATTTTGTGCGACGCCGAGGGGCTTTTCCGGGTCACCCGCCACGTTCTTGCCCCGAACCCCGAAGCCTTTGTCACCGAGCGGATCATCCCGCCGGAGCGCTGGCAGGGAAAATTTTTATAAATCAATGCCGGGTAGCTTGCAGGCTGCCCGGCATTGATTTTTCATGGGGAGTAGTGAAATGAACTCCCTCAGCCAAAGCCTAACGGCTTTGCCAGCTCCCTCGGAGAGGGAGCCTCTGGCGCATTTGGAAACTTTGCGCTTTAGTAGGAAACTTTATCGCTATGCCAAAGGCCCCATCTTAGAGGGGGCTGGCACGGCGCAGCCGTGACTGGGGGAGTTCTGCGGTTCTGCTCGGCATTTTTTACTTTTCGCTTAGCAGAAGCGGATACGGTACTCCCGGGGGGTGCAGTGCTTGATCTCCCGGAAGGTCTTGATAAAGTAGCTGGCGTCGGAAAAACCGCATTCCAGCCCCACCTCGCCGGTCTTGAGCCGGGTGGAGCGCAGCAGCTCGGCGGCCTTT
>OBJG01001708.1_pt1 | contig 15571 bp, 17 predicted proteins | sample 1517941 | NCBI WGS metagenome assembly OBJG01 (sample SAMN04571712, study PRJEB22368) | human gut metagenome | biome: human gut; material: stool | host: Homo sapiens | place: Luxembourg | collected 2012-09-21
TAAATACTTATTTTTTTTGTTTTTCTTTTGCTATTTTTTCTTTATATTCTTCAGCTGTATATGTTTTCATCTTTGTATGTTTTGCTTCATCAATCAATTGATTGATTCGATATCTTTCAAATCCCCAAACACTTATGCATAAAATAATTATGACAGAAATAAAAATATTTATAATTTTCTTTTTATTAAGTTTCTTTATAATTTCGTCACTATTTAAAGTTTCAATATAAGAACCAGCAACTTCATTAGGACTACCAAATTCATCTACGATATCTTGATAACTACAGGAGTCATGTTCATTAGAAAATTCAATGATTTTTTGTGTTAATAACTGTATAAATTCTTTTTTATCTTTTGAATGGATTGGAATAATTTTTTTAACGTATTTTATATATTTTTTTATATCGTTACTCATCTTTTTTGCCTTCACCATATGCAATGATTTCAAATACACCTTGCATATTCTTTCTAAATTCAATAATTGTTTGTTCTAAATATTCTTTTCCAATTGGTTCAATATGATAATAAACTCTGATTTTTTTATTAACGATCTCATCTCGACATGAAATATATTCTTTTTTTAATAAATTATGTACAACAGGATAAAGAGTACCTTCTTTAATATCTAATGAGCCATTGGAAATTTCTTTAATTAATTTTACTAATTCATATCCATAACAATCCTTTACTTTCAACAAACTTAAAACAAGCATATCAATATTAAAGAAACTGTTAGATTTTGCCATCTTTTATCACCCAAATTGATTATAACATATGAATTATTATAAACAAGATACTATTATAATAAAAGTATAATTGACATAATGGTAGAAAGACGTATAATGAAAGTAAGGAAAGCGCTTCCTTGATTCATAATATTATGGATGGAGGAAAAGAAAATGAAGAAACAATATGATGTTTGTCTTATTTATTTAAGCTATGTTTTTGAAATAATAGGTTTATTAGCATTTAAATACTTTGATAATTACATTTCTACCTATTGGATTACAATAGGAACGGATGGAAATTCCATTTATGGGGAAGTAGGCTTGCTTTATAATTTATCAGTTGTCATACATTATTTGTTTTATTTTATAATATTTGTTTATTTTTTTATGATGATTAAAAAGGTTGTTTCTAAAGAATGTATTGATCTTAAAAGAAATACTTTTCTTTTATTTGGATTACTTGTAATTGATTTGGTTATGTATCATTTTTCAATTATGACAATGTTTCATTATTCAAGTGCCATAACTTTTATGTGCGTTGGTTTGATCATTAATATGGTTTTATATTTAAAATATCGTACGTATATAATTAATAATTAAATGTTTGAGTAGTTTTAACAAGGAAGGGTGAAATAAAATGAAAGCAAAAATGATTTTATTACTGTTTGTTATGGGAGTAATATTAGGTGGATGTAGTGTAAAATCTAATAAGGATATTTTATTAGATGATACTAAAACAATCATAAAATATAGCCCTTATCAAAAAATGTTTATGGATTTGAATAGCAATTTTACAGAAGAAGATGTTAAAAAATATATGGGAGATCATCGATTGATAGGAGGCAGAAGTAGTTTAGATGATTATTTTGAATATCACATATTTTTATCAAAAGATGACAATAAAAAAGCTTGTCAAGAATTTGTGGCAGTACGTTTTTTAAAAGATGGACAATTAGAGGGTTTTCGATATGTATCTCCAGAATTTGAAGGCTATGTATTTTATTATGCAAAAGGAGTGTTTTTAGAGTTTAATAATCAAAATGCAAAAGATTATTCAGGATATTATTATCGAAGTTTACCAAAAAAAGGAAATAAAAAAGGTTTAGAAATAGAATATAAAGATAATACAAAGAAAAGCACACCCTATTATCCTATTTCAAACGCCAAAGAAGCAATAAACTTTTTGATAGAAAAATAATATTTTAATAACCATTGTATTGTTGAAAAGTAAGTAAATATATAATAAAACCTTTTAAAAATTATAATAAGGAGAAAAATATGAAAAGAAATATTGGAAAATATGCTTTATGGGTTACTTTATTTTTAATAGCAGTAGTTGTATTTTGTCTTTCATTGATTTGGCTTTCTCTTGCCTGCATGTAAAGGAAAGGATGAAATTTTATGTTTTATTGGATAGCGATAGAAATTATTTTTCTTATACGTATTGTAGGACAAATTATACAATTGCTAAATAAGGAAAATAACTATGGATTGATCATTATTAGAATTTCTAATGTTTTAGGAATACTGTTGATTACATTAGCTTTTATACAAAATCCAATTCATGAAATGAATAGAGTAAAAGATAAATATTGGAATTATTATCCAATATATCTTGTAACAGTATTTATTGATCTTATTTTAGAAGTTTTACTTCGACGTAGATTATATAAAAAGGAAGAAAAGTTATGAAAAAATTGATTATAAAAATATGTGCATTCATGATTTTGATAACACTTTTTACAGGATGTCATCAATAAAATAAACTATATTCATTTGAAACAAAGGAAATAGATGATCAAGTTATTTTGATTTTAAAAAATACTTCAAATAAACCAATTGATCTATCATTAAAAGTTCAAAAAATTAAATGTTTACCTGCAAGTAAACAAAGTGTTTTCATTTTTAAGAAAAATGAATTTAAAGATGCTTATTATGATGAAATAAAAGCAAAAGGAAGTACTCAATATCAAGAGTATAATAATTTTGATATCGATCGTATAACTGATATTTCTTTACAACAATTAAATGAATGCATTAAGAAAACAAAAAATGATAAAAAGAAATGTTATGGGGAAGTTGTTGTTTTCTTTTACCAAAATAAATCTCTTGTAGATATTCAAAAACATATTTTTATATTAAAGGGAAAAGAAAGAGTAATCACTTTTGAAAGTTCAAAAATATGGGATGATACAAAGATAATAGAAAATATATATGAAAAAAATTAGTTTGAAATCAGAGGATTTTATGGAAATATGTAATGGTGTTGATTATTTAGATCAAGTAAAAGAATTAATTATAGAATATACAAAGCGTTTGGGACGTGATTTATCTTTTTAAAATATTGATGAGGAATTATAAAATCCAGTAAAAAAATATACAGCTCCTGAAGGAGAACTTTTAGTGGCTGTAGAAAAGAAAAAGGTGATAGGAATGGTTGCCTATCATTGCCATTCAAAGAGTCGCTGTGAAATGAAACGCTTGTATGTAAAACCAAAATATAGAGAAAATAAATTAGGTAAAAAGCTTGTTTTAGAAATTTTAGAGTATGCTAAAAAAGCAGGATATAAGGAAATGGTGTTGGATACGATTATTCCTTTACAATCAGCAATTCATCTTTATAAAAAGGTAAGATTTGTTGAACGTGAGGCGTATTATCATAATCCGATGGATGATGTTTTGTATTTTAAAAAGATACTTTAAGTTATTGGGCAACCAATAGCTTTTTATTTATGAAAAATGTTACAATAGATAAAAGGGTGAGATGAATATGAAAAAATATTTAAAAAGAAATAAATTTTATTTTATGATATGTGTTCTTTTATTTTCAACAGCAGGAATCATGTCTGTTTTTTTAGCAAGCATTGTTCAAAAAATGGTAGATACATCTGTTGATAAAAATATCATCCAATTTTATCATGTTATGATCTTAGCAGTTTTGTTTATTATCATTAATTTTTTAATCTATGTTTTAAGAGGTTTTTTTAGAGCTAAATATTTAAAAAATGTGATGTTTTCATTGAATCATGATTTATTTAAAGGAATCTTTTTTAAAACAGTCAAAGAGTTCAATCAAGAAAACTCATCAGCCTATTTAAGTATTTTTAATAATGATTTAAAAATTATTGAAAGAAACTATTTTGATAATTTATTAACGATTAGTGCAGATCTCTCACAATTTATTATTTGTTTAGTAGCTGTTTTTTCATTTGCTATTATTGTTATTGTGATCAATGTTATTGCCATATTTGCTCCTATTTTATTTGGAAAAGTTTTATCTAAAAAACAAATGATTTCAACGCAAAAATATAGTCAATTAAATATCAAAATCAAAGATTTCTTCAATTCTTTTGAACTTATCAAATGTTTTCAAATCACACATCATGTCATTCATCAATTTGATTATGTAGAAAATGAATATGAAACAAGTATGCAAAATTATCGCTACGATGAAGGAATTATTTCAGGTTTTTCAACATTATCTTCTTTAGGAGTAAGTGTAATGACAACACTTATTTCTCTCTATTTTGTAATTATAAATAGGATTACTATAGGTGAAATGCTGGCAATTACACAATTAGTCAATAATATTGCTAATCCTTTAGGAAGATTATCAAATGAAATTCCTTTATTAAAAAGTATAAAACCAATTGAAAATAAAATAGAAACATATTTTGAAAATAGCCACGAACATCGAATAAATTCAATTGATTCTATAGAAAATATCTCATTTAAAGATGTTTCATTTAGTTATGATCAAAGTAAAGAAATTATTCATGATTTTAATCATGTTTTTTATAAAAATAAAAAATACGTTCTTGTTGGAAACAGCGGTTCTGGTAAATCAACGATCATCAAGTTACTTTTAAACAATTATGAAGTAAGTAAAGGGACTTTATATATTAATGATATAGATATCAACACAATAAATATTGAAAATATTTATCAACATATATCAATCGTTCATCAAAATGCGCCAATATTAAATGATACTTTAAAAAATAATATCACATACTTTAAAGAGTATTCAGATAATCAAATCACAGAAGTCATAGAAAAAGCAGGCTTAAAAGATTTTGTCAATGCCTTACCTGAGGATTTAAATACAGTTATTAATGAAAATGGAAATAATATTTCAGGTGGTGAAAAACAAAGAATCAGTATTGCTAGAGCTTTACTTAAAGATGCAGATTTGTTGATTTATGATGAACCTACATCTAATTTAGATCATATAACTGCAAAAGAAATTGAAAGTATTCTTTTAAATATAGATAAAACATGCTTTATGATTACTCATAAATTAGATAAGGAACTCTTAAGTAAATTTGATGAAATTCTCGTTTTAAAAGATGGTTCTTTAAAAGAAGCAGGAAGTTATCAACAATTAGTAGATGAAGGTGCCTTTTTTAAACAATTGTTAAAAGGTACAAGTTAATGGGATGTTGTTTAAAGGCTGTTTACATCAATAGAAATTAACTATCATTTTAGTGAAATAAATCTTTCTATTATTTTTGTGGCTATTTTGATATCAATGATTTTTGTTGGTGAGGGATTATTTAAATTATATCCAGTAAAGTTAGGATAAGAGGTTTCTCTTATCTTTTTCTTTTAAAAATAAATCTAATTATTATATAATAAATGAAAAGAGGTTACATATGAAAATAGGAATTATAGATGATGATGTTAGTTTTAGCACACAATTAAAAAATAAGATAAAAACAAGTTTATATTTTGAAGATGCAGAGATTGTTGTTTTTAATGAAAAATTTGAAACATTAGATTTGATGGATTATGAATATTTATTTATAGATATTATGTTATTACAAGCAAGTGGGATTGAACTTGCTAAAAAAGTTAAAAATAAACAGACAAAGATCATTTTTGTATCTGCTAATGAGGCGTTAGTTTATGATTGTTTTGATATTCATCTTTATTTTTTTATTAGAAAAGCTTTTTATGAAGAAGATTTTAAGAGATTGCTTTTGAAGATAGAAAAAGATGAGGCAGAAAGTAATAAACAGTATTTGCTTGATGAAAAAAATCATCAATATATTCGCTGCGTTGATATTTATTATATTCAATCTCATAGAAATGTTTGTACTTTTTATACTAAAGATCAAGAATTTCAACAATATACGACTTTAAAAAAATGTACGGAATATTTTTGTTCAAATATTGCTTTCTATAAAATCAATTCCTATACGATTATTAATTTTAAATATGTGACTAAAATTAATCATCAATCAGTAACTCTTTTAAATCAACAAACATTTAATGTCTCTAGAAAAGCAAAAGATCTCATCGAAAAATATCATACCTATAGGAGGTATATTCAATAATGACTTTTTTATATTTAAGTTGTATAGAAATTGCTTTAATTTACCTGTTAAATATTCCTAAAGAACTGTTTAAAAGATATATTGGTATGTCATTATTTGTTAATGGTGTAGTGATGATGATCAGTTCTTCTTTATTATTACAGGATATTTTGTTTCTAGAGAGCTTATGTTTTTTCTTGTTTTATTCATTAAAAAGAAGGATAACAGAAATTTTATTTTATCTTTCTTTTTTATTGGTTGTTAAAGATATTATTATTATTTTTCCATTTTATACACTTATATCATTCATTTATATGACAGTTATGGCTTTACTTGTTTATATAAAACAACGTTATCCAATAGATAATCAAAATATTTATTGGAGTTTATTAATGATGATTTCTTTAAGTACACTTTGTATTTACCATATTCTTTATTATGATTTTCTTGAGATTTTAGGAGTTAATCGACATTTGATTATTCTTACAACACTAGTGATTACAATGATGATTTCTTATTATATGTTTTTTAAATATACAAAATTAAATCATGAACAACAATTATTGAATCAAGCTATTACTTATTTTAAAAATGATCCACAAAATTATGCTTATCTTGAAAAAAAGAATAATGAACTTTATAAATTAAAACATGATTTAAAATATGATTATCTGCAAATGAAACAGGCAATCAAAGAAAAAGAGTTTGAAACAATAAATCAAATCGTTGATCAAAAAATAGCCTTACTTGATCAAGAAGATATGTTGATTACATCAGGAAATAAGTTGCTGGATTCATTTATTAATATGAAACTTGAACAATTACAATTAAAAAAAATCATTCCTACGATGATTATTTCTATTCAAGATATTTCCTTTATCCAAGATGATCATTTAAATATCATTATTAATTATCTTTTTGATTTAGCAGCTCTTTGTGTCAATCATCAAGAGTTACAAGTTAAAATTATTCAAGATACATGTGTTTTTGAAATAACAATGACCATGCATTTAGGAATTGAAAATATTGATCCAGTAAAATATGATACTCTCAAATTACTACTAAAAAAATATCAAGGCAGTATCAAAATCATTCATGAAAATCAAAATTTAATTCTTTCACTTCTTATACCCATGCAATAATGGGTATTTTTTGTTAATTATCCTTTAAAATAAGTCAAACGTCCTCAACCTCTTATCTTTTTTTTAAAGCTTGTTAGAATGAAATTAGAAAAGAGGTGAGACTTATGATTGAAATAAAACATTTAGATATTCAATTTAAGCAACAAGTGATTTTTAAAAATGCTAATTTTAAAACATGTCCAGGGAAAATAACAGGAATTATAGGAAAAAGTGGTTGTGGAAAGACGACGTTTTTAAAAGCATTGATTTATCAATACAAGAATCAAATACTTTCTATTGATAAGCAAGTAATCACTGAGAAAAATAAGGAAGATTACTTATTGCATTGTGTCAGTTATATTGATCAATTTGGAACATTCTTTGAAAATATGAAAATAATTGAACATTTTGAATTTATCAGTCAATTAAAAAAACAAAATTTTAATCAAAACAAAATGTTAGAAACCTTGCATTTAGTAGGACTAGATACCATTGATTTAAAAAATTATCCTTCGTCTTTATCTATAGGGCAAAGAAAAAGATTTTTAATAGCACTTGCAATGTTTAAAGATGCTTTCATCATTATCATTGATGAACCAACAGCATCTTTAGATCAAGAAAATAAAGAAATTATTTTAAATATTTTACAAAAGCTAAAAAAAGACAATAAATATATTATTATTACGACACATGATGATTTTTTGATTGAACATTTGGATATTGTTTATGAAATAGAAAATAAGCAGCTTTACTGTCATCAGGAAATAAAAGAAGTTCAACAGGATTTAAAAATAGAAAATACAAAACATCAAAGAATAAAAAAGTATTTTTTCTATAAAAATCAAAGACAATGGTTTCAATTTATATTGGTGATGTTACTGGGATTTATTATGACAGTTTCTATTTCTACCAATATAAGTGACAGTATTTTACAGGAAAATCAGCTTGCAAACGGTATAGAAAGAGCCAATAAAGCAGAAGTCTATACAGGAAAAGTGAATGATGCTTTTTTAGGAAATGATGGTTATTATATAGCTAATCAAGAAGATAATCTTGATATTAGTGATGATGAACTCGCACAAATGAAAGCAATCAAACATGTTAAAGGTGTTTATCCTTTCGATGTTTTTGATACGATCAATCAGATGCAAAATGTTACAACGACAAGTGTCTATTGTGAGGAGGATAAAGTAAATTTTGATTATTTTAAAAGTGGCAGTCCACTGGTAGCTCCTTATTATTCTTTTCAAAATATCAAATCAAATGGTAAAAAGCTTAAAGGAAATGCTATCAGTCAGTCATTGGCTAATAAGCTAGGAATAGATAAGAATGAAAAGAATTTTAAGATTTCTGTAGAGGTCTATATACCTGTCCAACAATACAGTTATCAAGGAGAAATGAATGAATCAGGGCTAAAGGCAGAGATGTCGCAAGTCCTTACTAAAAAAGTAAAACTTGATTTAGAAGTAGACCATATCATTTCTGTCGATGATTACTATAATGAGTTTTTGAGTGCAGGATATACTATTTTAATGCCAGAAAAATCATTTTATAGTTTATTGAATCAATACAATAATCAGACACCAGATAGTTTATTAGACGCTAAAGAATTAAATGCAACAATTACACCTTATCATAGTAAAAACTATGTTATAGAAGTAGATCGTATAAGTAATTTAAAAACAGTAGAGAAAGAAATAACAAAGATTTCTAAAAATCTTGTAACATATGATCAATATAATTCAGTCATTGATACAACGGATGTCTATAAAGAAGAAAGAAAAGGAAGATATATCTACATGATTATGGTGGTTCTTGTCGCCATTGTACTTTATGCAATGGTACAAATCAATGCACTTGATGATCGTAAAAATGAAGTAAAACTATTAAAACTTTATGGACTAAATGATAAGGATGTTCATTCATTGATTAATGAAAATGGCTTTGTTCAATTATTATTGACAATAATATTCGGTATACCGGGCTTCTTTGTCGCAAGAAAGATGGGATTTTTTGCAGTCAATGATCAAAGTTTAATCATCAGCTTATTACTTTTCTTTAGTATTCAAATAGCTGTTTCTATCATCATTTACATCTTGTATTTATTCTACAGTAAGTATTTTGTTAAGAAGGTGAAACTATGATTGAAATGAAACATATCAATTTATCTTTTAAAGATAAAAATCTATTTACTGATCAAGAAATTAAAATTGATTCAGGGAAAATTACATTGATTACAGGAGAGAGTGGCTCGGGGAAATCAACTCTATTATTTGAACTTGCACGACTTACAGATTATGCAAATAAAGAATATATTTATAAAAATGAAAAAATGTCTGATTTAGATGAAGAATCTTTTAGAAGAAAAATTGCTATTGTTTTTCAAGACTGTCGACTTTTTAACGATCTATCAGTCATTCAAAATATTGAATTCTTTAGTCAACTTGGTCAGGTTGAATTTAAGAAAGATAAAATGATGAATTTGTTAGATGAACTTGATTTAAATATTGATTTAAATGGAGAAGTAAAAGTTTTATCAGGAGGGCAAAAACAAAGGCTATTGATTTTATGCTGTATGATGAAAGAACCTGAAATCATTTTTTTGGATGAACCGACAGCGTATTTAGATGATGAAAACAGAAGACGTATGAGAAAAATCATTTATGACTTATGCTATAAATATCATAAGACAGTTGTCATTGCTTCTCATGATTTAGATATGTTAGAGATTGCAGATAAACACTATCATATTGAAAGTCGACAAATTCTATTAAAGAAAAATATCATTAAAGAAAATAAGAATTTAATTGCAAGAAAAACAATTCAAACATTCCCGCTTAATTATTATTTACATGCACAAAAATCAAATAAAATACATTATAAAAGAAATATCATCATTTCCTTTTTGATGATCATTATGGCATATATGATGTGTTTTCAAGCCTATTATCAAAAAGAAACAGAAAGAATGATTAATAAAGCAATCGATAATGAATTAAGGATTTCTTATAAGGATGGTGGAAATGCTTATGATATGGCTGGAACGCCTGTTTCTAGAACACTTGTACAAGATTTATCACAAAATAATATGATTCAAAATATTTCTCCCTTTTTTGAATGGAATGCGGCTCATATGACAGTCAATGATTCATCTTTTAAAGAAACAGTGGTCATACAACCCTATTATAAGAAAATGAAAACAGTCAAAAAAAACAGCAACCCTGTATTTTCAATTGATAAACAAAAAATAAATACAGACAAGATTTATATTTCTTATTCACTTTATCAAAAAATAAAAGGTCATATTCATTTGACTGGAACCATGCAGGTGCTAAAAAACAATGAATTTGAATTTGTTGAAATTCCTTTTGAACTTTCAAATGTAGATACTGTTGATAAGGATATTGGTAATCGCTATACGAAATCAACTGAAAATATTATTTATATTTCACAAAATCTCTATCAAAAAATCATCAATCAATGTATACCTGATGCCTCGTATCAATCAAATGTCTATATCTTAAAAATAAATTCTTATAAGAACATACAGGCAGTAACAGATTTTATTAAAAAACACGATCAACAAATTAAAGTCTACAACCCAGTATCTTCTACGATTTTAAGTCAAACAACATCATTTGGCTTTGAAATGATTTACAATTTTTCAAAAATCATATTTATACTCTTTGTACTTTCATGTTTTATCATAGGAATATTTGATGTTGTCACAAGGCGTTATCAATACGCATTGTTGCTTGTTAATGGATTCAATAAAAAACAATGTTTAAAACTTATTTTAAAAGAAAGGATTAATTACTGTTTACTATCTATTGTTTTAGCACAAGTTTCAGTAATGGGTATTTTCTACTTACAATACCATACATTGGCAAGTATAATTATAGAAAGAGCGTTAAGTGTTTTGATGATTGTGAATTTAATTATTCTTTTTGTACCATGTGTTACATTTATCATTTTAATGAAAATAAACAATGAAGGAAATATGTTAAAAACAAGTGAGGAGTGATTACTATGAAAAAAGTTCCAGTATTTGTTGTACTAATAGGATGTGTATTCAGTTGGCTAATAGCAAGTATGAATCCTGTTACAAAGATTATTGATCAATCAGTATATGCTTATTTTAATTATCAATTGATGGCGATTGGATTCGCAATTAGTTTATTAGTAGGAATTATATTATTATGGTTTATTAAAAGAAAAGAACAATAAAACAGTTAAGCTGAGAAAAATCTCAGCTTTTTTTATAATAAACACTTGAGTATAGAGGGACTCTATAGTTTATCTTGAAGGTGTAAAGAGAAGAAAATCAAGGAAAGGAGATAAAAATATGTTTGATTTTACACTTAAATACTTTTTTAAAGAAATCAAAAAGAATATCAGTATGATTGGAGTGATAACAGGAGCAATGTTATTACTGAGTTTGATTTTAAGTATGTTTTATAATACGACGCTTAATCCACCTTTAAAGACAGATGATTTAGCAGCCTTTTTTATGGAACTTTTTAGATTGACAGTGATTTTAATTTTTATGTTGATTTGTATCTATGTGGTTGTTTATTCTACGAATTATTATAATAAGATCCATTCTAAGATATTAGGTCTATTAAAGATTTTTGGATATACGACCAAAGAAATTGTTTTATTTTTTATGATACAAATCACTATAATTTTAAGTATTTCTTTTATTCTATTTACATTATTAAGTATGCTTGTTACACCACTCTTATTTAAATTTATTTCATTTTATTTACAAGAAAAAATGGTTTTTGTTTTCTTTGAAAAAAGTTATTTAGATACACTTGCTTTTTTCTTTTTAACGATTTTAGTTATTGTTTTTGTAGAGTTTAGATATATTATCCAAACACCGACAACTCATTTAATAAAGGGAGATGAAACGATTTCTTATAAAATAAAAACAAAAAGTTTGTTTAAAGAATTTTTGTATGTTGCTTTACTTTTATATGGTTTATATATTATCTTAACCTCTACTTTAAAGATAAATCTAATCGTTCCACTTTCACTTTGTACTTTTGGAATCAATGGAATTATTAAATATACATTACCTAGAATGATTCAAGTCATACTTTTAAGAAAAGATGTTAAAGGAGAAACATTGGTCATGTTAAAAAACTATATCTTTATTATTAATCAAATGGGTATGTTGATTTTATTAAGTATCTTGATCAATCTCATGATGCCTTTAATGATTTATATTTATCTTGATCAAGCAGGTTTCTTTATAGAATTTCTATTCATGTATATTTTTACAAGTATGATTTTAAATTATATTATTTATCAAAGATTGAATATCAAACGTTTAGAAAATAAACACACTTATAAGAAGTTATATACCTTAGGATATGACATGCAAACAATTAAAAAGTATTCACAAAAAGAAATTTCACTCTTTTATATAACACTTTTTATTTGTGTTAGTTTGTATATTTTAACATTGACAATTTCATTGATTATTAAAGGTGTTTTATCAACAAATGCATTATTTATCTGTTTTGTTTATATCATCCCAATGTTGATGATGTATTTAATTGCTCGATATAAAGAAGGGAGAAGTGTAGTCATATGGAAACAATTATAAAAATAGAATCACTTACAAAAATCTATAATCCTTTAAGTTTAAATCCTAAATTAGCATTAGATCAAGTTTCTTTAGATGTTAAAGAAGGAGAATTTATTGCGATCATGGGGAAAAGCGGTTCAGGGAAAACAACATTGTTAAATATTTTATCAACAATTGATGATTTAACAAAAGGTAAACTTTTTATTTATGGTAAAAATATTTATGAAATGTCTGAAACTGAAAGAGCTCATTTTCGAAAAGAAAATATTGGTTTTATTTTTCAAAACTTTAATTTATTAGATACTTTAACGGTTAAAGAAAATATTATTTTACCTTTAAAACTTGCAGGTAAAATAATAGATGAAGAAGATTTTAAACAAATAATCAAAGATTTAGAAATCGATGATCTTTTAGATAAATATCCATTTGAATGTTCTGGAGGACAGAGTCAAAGAGTGGCCGTGGCAAGAACACTTGTGATGCATCCAAAGATTATTTTTGCTGATGAACCTACAGGTAATTTAGATGGTGTACGTTCTAAACAGTTGATGCAATATTTGGAAAAGGTCAATAGAGAAAAGAATATTACAGTTATTATGGTTACGCATGACCCTTTAGATGCAGCTTATTCATCTCAAATGTATTATATTGAAGATGGTAAAATAAAAGATCATTTATTAAAAAAAGATGATTCATTTGATACTTATTTTAATAAGATCGTTAAGATATCCATGGAATTATAAAATACTAAAAAGAGCAGATGCTCTTTTTAGTAAGATCTGCTTTTTTTCCAATAAAGTTGGATATCTTCTAATTCTTCATGATTGATTCTTAAAATATGATCTTTAATTTGTTTGATGAAATTGTCTCTAGAATGAGGACTGCTAAAATAGAAGGGTCTACCCTGAATGTGATCACTATCTAAAATTTCTATCAACATTTTAGAATATTCTACTTTGTAGATTTTTTTAGGATAGTTATTTTGATCACAATGAATCATGTCTTTAAAATATAATGTATTTTCCATATTTGTCACCTCTTTTGATTTATATTAACAAAGCGGGCATGTATTTGATGAAATAAATAGGTGTTTAAAAGGTAAATATTTGGTGTTAAATAGAAGTGAATAATAATAAAAGTTTATTGATGATAAAAATAGAATATTATATTTTGGGATAAATGTATGCTTTTTTAGACATTTTACGGATAAATGTCTAAAAAAGAGCACAATGAAATAAAATATATAGCATTTATCGACATAATACGATATAATTGTGTATTGTGAAGTACAATGTTTGTATTTTATTTAAGAATAAACGACCTAAGTTATTCAAAAAATACGGAGGTAAAATCATGGAAGATTCAAAAAAAATCAAGTGGTATGGTTTAGCTTTCATGGCGTTTTCTACTGTTTGGGGATTTGGAAACGTTTTAAATGGCTTTATCTACTTCAATGGTATCCAAGTAGTTTTTAGTTGGGTATTAATGTTCGCACTTTATTTTGTTCCTTACGCTTTAATGGTGGGAGAACTAGGGTCTGCGTTTAAAAATTCTGGTGGAGGAGTAAGTTCTTGGGTACATGAAACATTTGGTCCTAAACTTGCATACTATGCTGGATGGACATATTGGGCATGTCACGTTACTTATATTGCAAGTAAAGGTAGTGGAGGTTTAAAAGCATTAAGCTGGGCAATTTTTAGAAATGCTGAAGTTTATGATTCACTTCCAACATTATATGTGCAACTTGCTACACTTGCAGTATTCTTATTTTTCTGTTGGTTTGCTAGTAGAGGGTTAAACCCACTTAAACAATTAGCAACAGTTGCAGGAACAAGTATGTTCGTTATGTCAATCTTATATATCTTAATGATGTTTGCTGCACCAGCAATTAATCCAAATGGGGGATATTTATCATTAGATTTTAGTTTTGACAAAATTGTTCCACAATTTAATGTCAATTATTTTACATCACTTTCTATTTTGGTATTTGCAGTTGGTGGGTGTGAAAAGATTTCACCTTATGTAAATAAAGTAGAAAATCCTTCAAAAGGATTCCCAAAAGGGATGATTGCACTTGCAATCATGGTTATGGTATGTGCTATTTTAGGTACATTTGCTATGGGTATGATGTTTGATCCAACTGTAATCAATGCAACACCAGAATCATTCAATTCATATGTATCAAATGGTGCTTACTGGTCATTCCAAAAATTAGGTCAATACTATCATATGGGAGATGCATTACTAATTATTTATGCATTATGTAATATGATTGGGCAATTCTCAACATTAGTATTAAGTATTGATGCACCACTTAGAATGTTATTAGATAATGAAGATGCAAGACAATTCATTCCATCTAAATTATTAAAACAAAACAAATATGGTGCTTATGTTAATGGAATTAAAATGGTTGTGGCTTTATCTGGAAGTATTATTTTAATTCAAATCATTGGTGGACAAGGGGCTGCTGGAGTATTAGCCCAATTAAATAAATTAAATTCAGTATGTATGCCAATGCGTTATGTTTGGGTATTCTTAGCTTATATTGGTTTAAGAAAAGCCTATGATAAGATCCCAGCTGATTATCGCTTTGTTAAGAGTCAACCAGTTGCTTTATTCTTTGGTGGTTGGTGTTTCTTTGTTACAGCAGCATGCTGTATCATGGGTGTATACTCAACTGATTTATTTACTTTAGCTTTAAATATTATTACGCCAATTGTATTAACAGCATTAGGTTTAATTTTACCAGCAATTGCTAAAAGAGAAAAAGCCAACGCTATTACAGAATAATTGTGATAAAATATA
>OBJG01001719.1_pt1 | contig 15502 bp, 16 predicted proteins | sample 1517941 | NCBI WGS metagenome assembly OBJG01 (sample SAMN04571712, study PRJEB22368) | human gut metagenome | biome: human gut; material: stool | host: Homo sapiens | place: Luxembourg | collected 2012-09-21
AGATCCGGACAACGGATGGTTCAGAAATCTTGTAAGATATAACGGATTCCCGGTAGGACTTGTTATTCTTCTGGTTGTAGCAGTTATCTGTGCTATCATCCTGAATAAGACAAGAATCGGACGTTACATCCTTTGCCTTGGTAGTAACAAAGAAGCTGTTAGACTTTCAGGTGTAGATGTTAAGAAATGGGAAATGCTTGCATTCATTATCTGTGGAGTTCTCGTTGGAATAGGCGCTATCTTCTATGTATCTGCATATACAACAGTACAGCCTGGTTATGGAGATCAGTACAACAACGAAGCAATCGCCGGATGTGTAATGGGTGGTACATCCATGGCAGGTGGACTTGCATCCATCAGCGGTACAATCATTGGTGTATTTATCATCGCTCTTCTTCAGGAAGGAATTCTGGCTCTTGGCTTTACAAAAGATTATCAGCTTATCATTACAGGTGTTATTGTTATCGTCGCAGTATTCAGTGACGTACTTGCAAGACGCAGAAAGAACTAATTTCTCTTCTATATTAAGAGATCAGCTTTATGAATGATGAACGAAATGTTTGATTGAAAGAAAGGCAAGGGTAATAAAATGGGCGAAGTTATATTGGAAATGAAAGGGATTGATAAATCTTTCCCAGGTGTTCACGCACTTGACCATGTAGATCTTGAGATCAGAAAAGGCGAAGTTCTTGCTCTTATGGGAGAGAACGGTGCCGGTAAATCTACTCTGATGAAAGTTCTTACAGGTATTTATACAAAAGATTCTGGAACAATTACATATGAAGGAAAAGAAGTAGAGTTCCACAGCGCACGTGAAGCACAGGATAACGGTGTTATCATCGTACACCAGGAGCTGAACATGCTTGGTCATCTGACAGTTGCTCAGAACATCTTCATCGGAAGAGAGTTCAAGAAGGGTATCAAGATCGATGACAAGAAGATGAACGAAGAAGCACAGAAACTGTTCGACAGAATGAACGTTGATATTGATCCGAGAGAGACAATGTCAAAACTTACAGTAGGTAAGCAGCAGATGTGTGAGATCGCAAAAGCAATTTCACATGATGCAAAGATTATTATCTTTGATGAGCCATCAGCAGCTCTGACAGAGACAGAGATTGAACAGTTGTTCAAGATCATCCGTGACCTGAGAAGTCAGGGGATGGGAATCGTTTACATTTCCCACCGTATGGATGAGATCAAAGTGATCACAGACCGTGTTACAGTCATGAGAGATGGTACTTATGTTGGAACACTGATCACAAAAGACAGTACAAAAGATGACATCATCAACATGATGGTTGGTCGTGTTATTTACGAAGATCCGAAGGAGAAGAACATGACACCTCCGGGAGCACCGGTAGTTCTTAAAGTTGAACACCTGAACGCTGGTAAGATGGTACAGGATGTAAGCTTCGAACTTCACAAAGGTGAGATCCTTGGATTCTCCGGACTGATGGGAGCTGGACGTACAGAGACAGCCAGAGCACTCTTTGGAGCTGACCCGATCGACAGCGGTGATATTTATATCAACGGTAAGAAGGTTACAATCAAGAGCCCACAGGATGCAGTTAAGTGCGGTATCGGTTATCTGTCAGAGGACAGAAAGAGATATGGTATTGTTGTACAGAAATCAGTTGCTGAGAATACAACAATGGCAACACTTGAAAAATTCATGAGCGGTCCTTTTATCGATAAGAAGAAAGAGAACAAGATTGCTCAGGAATATGTTGAGCAGCTTGCAACAAAGACTCCTGGTACAGATCAGCTGGTAGTTAACCTGTCAGGTGGTAACCAGCAGAAAGTCGTTATTGCAAAATGGCTGACAAGAGACTGTGATATCCTTATCTTCGATGAGCCTACAAGAGGTATCGACGTTGGAGCTAAGAATGAGATTTACAAGCTGATGAATCAGCTGGCAGCAGAAGGAAAAGCCATTATTATGATTTCCTCCGAGATGACAGAGATCCTTCGTATGAGTGACAGAATCGTTGTTATGTGCGAAGGTAAGAAGACAGGTGAGCTGGATATTTCCGAAGCTACACAGGAAAATATCATGAACATGGCTACACGTGAGATTGAGTAGGGAGGGAAAAAGTAATGGCAAATAATACAACAAAGAAGGCCGGCTCTAATAAGTCATTTATTGACAGAATGGGAGGACAGAAATTCATTGTCCTGCTCGTTGTTATTGCACTGTTTATCTTCTTCTGTGCAATGAGCCCGAACTTCAGAAAATATACAACATTTATTAACATTCTGGACTTCTCCTATTATATTGTCCTGATGGCAATTGGAGTAGCCTTTCCACTGATGACAGGTGGTGTTGACCTGTCAATCGGTACTGGACTTGTATGTTATTCACTCGTTGGTGGATATCTGATCGTTCACAAAGGAATGCCTACAATCGTTGGTATCCTTGCAGCAATTATTCTTGGAATGCTGATTGGTGTTCTGAATGGTGTACTGGTAGCAATCATGGACCTGCCGGCATTCCTGGCAACACTTTGTACTTGTATGATTACTCGTGGACTTGGTTCCATTATCGTAGGTGGATTCGGAATCTCATGGCCGGCAGCAGCAGCACCGGGCGGATGGTTCAGAAGTATCTTCAAGATTCAGTCCGGCGGACAGAATATCCCGATCGGTTTCTTATGGGTAATTCTTCTGGTTGTTGTTATGACATTTGTACTGAATCATACAAGAATTGGACGTTATACACTTGCAATTGGAAGTAACAAAGAAGCAACAAGACTTTCCGGAGTTAATGTAAGATTCTATCATATTGCAGCATATGTAATCTGTGGATTCTTCGCAGGACTTGCTTCTATCGCATACTCCGCTATCTTTGCTACAGTTCAGCCAGGAAGTGGTGCTGGATTCGAGCTTGAGGCTATCGGTGGAGCAATCATCGGTGGTGTATCCATGACAGGTGGTGTAGGAAGCATCACAGGAACACTGTTTGGTGTATTCGTTATCTGTCTTCTGAAGACTGGTCTTCCATTCATCGGACTGACAGCTAACTGGCAGCAGATTATTACAGGATTTGTCCTGATCGCAGCCGTACTTGTTGATATTCTTAAGAGAAAAGCAGGAAAAGAGTAATTTTTTCCACTTAAATTTAGAATTTGTGAAAAATCACGAAAAAGCAATAATTAATTGCAAAACCATTAGTAATGTGTTATATTATTAATGCATGCGGATAGATAGCAGTGGGGAAACATGCTGAAAAAAGCGTGGAAAAGAAAGCTGTTACTATAGAAGCTAAACGAAACAGACTGTATAAAGAGTTTTCGGACAAAGAAGCTTGGGCAAACTACTTCTGCAGAGCGATTTAAGAAATGCACGAAAGAGGCTCTGCCAGAGAGGCCCGGCATTAGGGAGAGGAAAACTGGAAGAAAACTCAGACAAGCAGTCACAAATTTATTTTGTCAGGAGGACATAATTATGAAAAAGAAAGTTTTAGCAGTTTTACTTGGTGGATGTATGGTAGTTGGAATGCTCGCAGGATGTGGATCCAAGGCAGATGACACTAAGAAAGCAGATGGCGACACTAAGACAGAAGGATCAGGAGATTCCAAGGGATATCATTTCGAAGTTGTTGTAAAGAGCTTCCAGTCTTCATACTGGCAGGCAGCTGTACAGGGAATCAACCAGGCTTGTGATGAGCTCGGTGTTACAGCTAACACAACAGGACCGAACGCTGAGTCCGATATCGCTGACCAGGTTAACATGCTGAACAACGCAATCAACAAAGATCCAGACGGAATCGCTCTTGCAGCTTGTGACCAGAACTCAGTTATTGATTCACTGAAGTCAGCACTTGAGAAGAAAATCCCAGTAGTATGCTTCGACTCAGGTGTTCCGGACGCTCCAGAAGGATCTGTATACGCAACAGTTGTAACAGACAACGAGCAGGCTGGTGGAATCGCAGCAGAGCATATTTATGAAGCAATCAAAGACAGAATCGGAAACGGACAGGTTCGTGTTGGTGAAGTTAACCAGGATGCAACATCTGCTAACATTTCTGAGCGTGGTATGGGATTCATCAACAAGTTCATCGAACTTGCTAAAGCTGATGGATATACAGTAGCAGTTGTAGGAAATGACTTCTATGTAAACCAGGTTAAAGACAACGGAGATCAGGCATCTGCAGACATTATCCTTGAAGTTGCAGTTCCGGCTCAGACAACAGTTGAGCTGTGTGCTACAGAGGCTTCTAACATCATGAACAAAGACGATACAATCGCTATGTTCGGATCAAACCAGGTATCTGCAGAGGGTGTTCTCACAGCTAACCAGAACCTGAACAAACTTGGAACAGACGAAGGAAAGATCGTTGGAGCTGGATTCGATGCTGGTTCAGTTCTTAAAGCAGCTGTTAAAGATGGTACAATGCTCGGTGCTGTTACACAGTCTCCTCTGATGCAGGGTAAAATCTCCATCGAGACTCTTGCTAAGATCTGTGATGGTGAGTCTGTAGAAGACGTTACAACAGATGGTTACTGGTATGATTCTACAAACATGGAAGATGCTGACATCGTTCCAAACCTTTATGACTAATTCATATCTGTAAAGAGAAGCTGAATTATTAAAGTGAAAAGAAAGGAATCGGGAAATTCCCGGTTCCTTTTTTAAAATAATATGTTATTATATCAAGGAGGAAGATAATATGTTAAAAGGAATTCCAAAAATTTTATCACCAGAACTGTTAAAAGTACTTGCTGAGATGGGACACAGTGACAGACTGGTCATCTCTGATGGAAACTTTCCGGCTGAATCAATGGGAAAAGACGCGATTGTGATCCGTTGCGACGGACACGGAGTGCCGGAGATTCTTGATGCGATTCTTCAGGTGTTCCCTCTGGACAGCTATGTGGAGCATCCGGTAAATCTTATGGAAGTTATGCCTGGAGATACTGTGGAGACACCAATCTGGGATACATATAAAGAGATTATCCGTAAATATGATGACAGAGGTGATGCTGTTGTTGGAAACATTGAGCGTTTTGCATTCTATGATGAAGCTAAGACAGCTTATGCAATCATTGCAACAGGTGAATCAGCACTTTATGCGAATGTAATGCTTCAGAAGGGTGTTGTAACAGACTAGTCACATTTTTTAACGTAATGGAGGAACAATATGCTTGATCATGTAGAAAAAATATTTGCAGATATGAAGCCGATGATGAAAAAGTTGAAGAAGGCTTCTTATAAAGTAAATATGGAGGCTTTTATAGAGAATCATGGACATTATTTCCGTGAGATGACAGAATATACGGAGAATGCTTCTGATAAAGAGACGGCAGCCAAAGAGCTTGCAGTAGACTTTACAGATAAGGTTTATGATGCATATGTTTCTCCGAAAAAAGGAAAAATAGACAGTGCAATTCAGACAGATCTGAATTTCTTTATGATCTATTATGTATTTCCGGCAATTCTTTTGACAGAGCATGACGATGCGAAACTGATCGCAGATCATCTCTGCAGCAGATGGGGAGAAAAGTTTAAGAACAGTAAGATTCAGTATACAGATTATGATTCCCTATATGTTTCATTCCGTGAGAAGATATTTGGAATCTTTTAATACTTGCAAATCAACCTTACTTGTGATAGAATAATTAAGATTCATGTAATGGCATGAGAAGATTTTAGAAGCTATATTTTTATGGTTTAATAAGTGTGCTGTTACGTTAGTGTGTAGGAGGTCATAGAAGATGGACATTTTGAAGATTGTTTTATACATTATCTTTGTTATAGACTGTATCGCATTATCAGCGATTATTCTTTTGCAGGAAGGAAAGTCAGCCGGATTGGGAACAATTGGCGGTATGGCGGATACTTATTGGGGACAGAACAAGGGACGTTCTATGGAAGGTGCACTTGTAAAGTCTACAAAGTTTCTTGCTATCCTTTTCCTGGTGCTTGCAGTAGTACTGAACCTTAAGGTTTTTAATTAATAACAGATGATGAAGTAAGTATAAGACATTCTATAATAAGACTATAGAATGTCTTTTTTTACTTTAAGTAGTGATGAAAGGTTACTGTTCACTCCCGTGTCAATCACTCCGCTGATTGACACGGAGGATGCATGTTTTGACTTGAATGCATCTCGCCCCATCGCCAAAGGCGATTTAAAATGGCGAGATGCGTTGCTGGTCGCACATCGTGTGAACAGTAACGATGAAAGGAAACAGAATGGATCAGACATTTGAAAAGAGAAAAAAAGTGATTTATGACTTTATTTGTGATGATTTTTATATCCCAATGAAAGTCAAAGAGATTGCGACGGTTCTTCAGGTATCGAAAGAACAGAGAAGAGAGCTTCAGGAAGTGTTGGATGCACTCGTTGAAGAAGGAAAGATTACACTTTCTAAAAGAGGGAAATACAGTAAAGGGCAGACGAAGCGTATCACAGGAACCTTCCAGGCGAATATCCGTGGATTTGGATTTGTTATGGTAGAGGGTGAAGATGAGGATATCTTTATTCCTGGAGAGAATGTGAACGGTGCATTCCAGGGAGATGAAGTGGAATGTATTATTACAGGTGCGCCGGGAGGCAAGAGAAAAGAAGGAAAAATCGTAAGAATCGTGTCGCATCAGGTGAAGAAGATTGTCGGATTGTATGAGAAGAGTAAGAGTTTTGGATTTGTACGTCCGGATAATCAGAGATATCTGAAAGATATTTATATTCCGGCCGGAAAAGAGATGGGTGCCATGGACGGTCATAAGGTTGTGGTAGAACTGACATCTTATGGACAGGAACATGCTAAGCCGGAAGGAAAGATTGTTGAGATCATCGGTCATGTGAATGATCCGGGAGCAGATATTTTATCTATTGTAAAGGATTATGATCTTCCTACAGAATTTCCGGAGAAGGTATTGAATCAGGCGGTTCGTGTTGGAAAAGATGTATCAGAAGCAGATTGTGCAGGTAGATTGGATTTACGTGACTGGCAGATGGTTACGATCGATGGTGAAGATGCGAAGGATCTGGATGATGCGGTTTCTCTGACAATGAAGGATGAGAATTATCAGCTGGGAGTTCATATTGCGGATGTTACCAATTATGTACAGGAGAAAAGTGCTCTGGATCGAGAAGCACTGAAGCGTGGGACGAGTGTTTATCTTGCTGACCGTGTCATACCGATGCTGCCGCATGTGTTGTCGAATGGCATCTGTTCTCTGAATGCAGGGGAAGACCGTCTGGCATTATCCTGTATTATGACAGTGTCTCCGAAAGGCGAGGTGATCGATCATCAGATCGCGGAGACTGTGATCCGGGTAGACAAGCGTATGAGTTATACAGGTGTATCTAAGGTGCTGGCAGAAGAACCGGAAGCACTGGAAGAAGATAAGGATTTTGTTCCGATGATTCAGAAGATGCAGGAACTTTCAACGATTCTCAGAGAACGACGTGGCAAGAGAGGTTCGATTGATTTTGATTTTCCAGAGACAAAGATTGAATTGGATGAGAAGGGGAAACCAATTAATATCAAACCTTATGAGAGAAACAGTGCAACGAAGATTATCGAAGATTTTATGCTTCTTGCTAATGAGACAGTGGCAGAAGAATATTTTTGGAGAGAGGTTCCATTTCTCTACAGAACGCATGAAGTTCCAGACGAAGAGAAGATAAAGAAACTGAGTACATTTATCAATAATTTCGGTTATCATATTCATGTGCATGATGAAGTAAAGCCAAAGGAGATTCAGAAACTCCTTAGTCAGGTGGAAGGAACCCCGGAAGAAGCTCTGATCAGCAGACTTACATTACGCTCCATGTGCCAGGCAAAATACACAACAGATAATACAGGACACTTTGGACTGGCAGCGAAGTATTATACACATTTCACTTCTCCGATCCGCCGTTATCCGGATCTTCAGATTCACAGAATCATTAAGGAGAACCTGCGCGGACGATTGAATGAGAATCGTATAGAACATTATGACAAGATCCTCCCGGAAGTAGCGAAGCAGTGTAGTGACAGAGAACGACTGGCAGAAGAGACAGAACGTGAAGTTGTGAAGATGAAAAAAGCAGAGTATATGCGCATGCATATTGGAGAAGAGTACGAAGGTGTCATTTCCGGTGTTACAAAATGGGGAATCTATGTAGAACTTCCAAATACAGTGGAAGGTCTTGTTCATGTTGTGGATCTGCGGGACGATCATTATAATTTTATAGAGCAGACATATGAAATGGTCGGAGAGCATACAGGAAAGACATATAAACTTGGTGAAAAGGTGCGTGTCCGCGTAAGTGATGCAGACAAGCTGCTCCGAACGATTAATTTCGAGTTGGCATAATACTTGCAGGAGTGCGGTTAAAATAGATGAGTTAGAGGTTGGAATCAGATGGCAAAGACAGAGAAAAAACTTATTGCGAATAATAAAAAAGCATATCATGATTATTTTATTCTTGAGAAATACGAAGCAGGACTTGTGCTGCATGGCACAGAAGTAAAGTCTCTTCGTATGGGAAAGTGTAGTATCAAAGAAGCATTTATCCGTGTGGAAGACGGGGAGATGTATATCTATGGTATGCATATCAGTCCTTATGAGAAGGGGAATATCTTTAACAAAGATCCGCTTCGTGTGAGAAAGCTGCTTCTTCATAAGAAGGAGATACTGAAAATATTTGGTAAGATGAAAGAACAGGGAATTACAGTTGTTCCGCTGCAGGTTTATTTCAGCGGAAGTCTTGTAAAGATTGAGATTGGACTTGCCAAAGGTAAGAAATTATATGACAAGCGTGAGACGATCGCAAAGAAAGATCAGAAGCGTGAAGCACAGAGAGAATTCAAAGCGTTCAATCGATAAGGGATTGAAGCAGGAGCGAATAGAAAAAAGCAATTGGATCAGAAACCAATTGCTTTTTTTACTTCATTGATATCGCCAGTAAATACAAGTCCACCCATTCCGGCTTCTTTTGCTGCATTGATGTTTGGCTCAAGATCATCAATAAAGAAACATTCTTCTGCCTTTAAATCGAATTTCCTGAGAAAATGACTGTAGATTTCAGGAGACGGCTTTGCAAGTCTGATCGGTCCGGAAAATAAGATTCCGTCAAAGTGAGAAAGAAGTTCACTTCCTTCATAGTATTCTGCAAAATAGGTTGGAGCATTAGACAGCAGATAGATTGGTATATTGCGCTCTTTTAATTCATGGATAAATGTAATGGTATCCGGAAGTAAAGTAGTGCAGCGTGGCCATTCTTTTGCAAACCGGCGGATGCAGTCCTTCAAATGTTCCGGAACCTGATCGATGACTTCATTTATATAACTATCATAATCAAGTGTGCCGGCGTCAAGTTCTGCCCAGCGTTTATAAACGATTTCGGATAAATAATCCAGTTCTTCTTCATATGGACAGAATTCTGAGAGGATCGCTTTTCCATCAAAACGTCCGATGACATTTCCAAAGTCAAAAACAATATTCTTGTATTTCATGACAAATTCCCTTTCTATAGATGCTTATTTTATTATACTGCGCAGAAAAGACAGATTCAAATAAAATATGCATTGCTGTTCACACGGGAGTGAACAGTAACATCGTGCGAACAGTAACTAATAGACAAAAAGAGAAAATCTGTCTAAAAATTATCTTGACATCTATTTTATTTATGATATACTTTGAGAGTCAAAGTATTTAAAGGTCAAAACAATTATGGTTCAGATCTGGAAAGAATCATACTGTGAAGAGTGACAATTATTTTGACAGAGTTGGAGAAGAGATATGATAGGAAGAATATGCGGGACAGGATCGTACATACCGTCCCATCGAATGGACAACGTGGAATTGTCCTCTCTGGTCGACACAAGTGATGAATGGATCCGGGAACGCACAGGAATTCAAAGCCGACATCTCGCAAAACAGGAGACGGTATCTTTTATGGCTGCAAAAGCAGCAGAAGAAGCTCTTGCAGACAGTGGGCTGAAAGCAGAAGAGATTGACCTGATCCTTGTAGCGACGTCTTCTTCAGAAACAGTATTTCCGAATACTTCCTGTAAAGTGCAAAAAGCAATCGGTGCAGTTCATGCATGGGGATACGATCTGAATGCAGCCTGTTCGGGATTTATTCTCGCATTGAATACGGCGCAGTCTTATATCCGTTCGGGTCTTGTTAAGACTGCACTGGTGATCGGTGCAGAGAAGATGAGCAGAATTGTAGACTGGAAAGACCGTGGAACTTGTATTTTATTCGGAGACGGTGCAGGTGCAGTGGTTCTCCGGGGAGAAGAAAGTGAAAGCGCAGAAGCGGTCTACACGGCCATGGCACATTCGGCAGGAGACAAGGGAGAGGCATTGACCTTACAATATGGAACAGAAGAAACGCCGGTAATTCGGATGGATGGACAGGCAGTTTTTAAGTTCGCTGTGAGAAAAGTACCGGAAATTATCGAAGAAATGTTGAAAAAAGCAGATGTTTCAAGAGAAGATGTGGATTACTTTGTTTTGCATCAGGCAAACAGAAGAATCATTGAAGCGGCTGCAAAGAGGGTTGGCGTAGAAATTGAGAAGTTCCCAATGAATCTTGGTGAATATGCGAATACGTCGGCGGCGTCAGTTCCAATCCTTTTAAATGAAATGAATCGGGATGGAAAGCTGAAAAGAGGTCAGAAAATTATACTTGCCGGATTCGGGGCAGGACTTACATGGGCAGGATGCCTGATGGAATGGTAAATTCAAGAAAGGAAAACAAAATCATGTTAGAAAAAGTAAAAGAAATCGTAGCAGAGTCATTAAACGTAGAGGAAAGCACATTAAGTGAGACAACATCTTTCAAAGAGGATCTTGGAGCAGATTCCCTGGATCTTTTTGAGATGGTAATGGCATTTGAGGAAGCTTTTGAAGTAGAGATCCCATCTGAAGATCTGGAGCAGATCACAACAGTGGGTGACGTTGTAAAATATATCGAATCACACAAGTAGAAGTATAGAACTAGTAGAAAACGAAGCATTTCGGTTCCTTTTCGGCAGCCGATCCGAGAGAACCGTTGATAGAGAAGTGATCAAGAAGGGAGTTCTTATGAGAACGAGAATAACAGAATTACTTGGAATTGAGTACCCGATCATTCAGGGCGGTATGGCATGGGTTGCAGAATATCATCTGGCGGCAGCAGTTTCAAATGCCGGTGGACTTGGACTGATCGGAACAGCAAGTGCACCGGCCGAGTGGGTCAGAGAACAGATCCGTGAGGCAAAGAAGCTGACAGATAAGCCGTTTGGAATCAATATTATGATGATCAGTCCTTATGCAGATGAAGTTGCAAAGGTGGCTGTCGAAGAAGGTGTCGCAGTTGTTACGACCGGTGCAGGATCTCCGGAAAAATATGTAAAGATGTGGAAGGAAGCCGGAATCAAAGTGATCCCTGTAGTTGCTTCTGTAGCGATGGCGAAGAGAATGCAGCGTTGTGGAGCAGATGCTCTGGTGGCAGAAGGAACAGAAGCAGGCGGACACATCGGTGAGAATACAACGATGGTTCTCGTTCCGCAGGTTGTAGATGCAGTTGAAATCCCGGTGATCGCAGCCGGAGGAATTGCAGATGGAAGAGGAATTGCAGCGGCATTTATGCTCGGAGCAGAGGGTGTCCAGATCGGAACACGTTTTGTTGTGACAGAAGAAGCACAGGTGCATGAGAATTATAAAGAATGCATTTTGAAAGCAAGGGATATTGATTCTCGTGTGACAGGAAGATCTACAGGTCATCCGGTTCGTGCTCTTCGTAATAAAATGACGAAAGAGTATCTTGAGAAAGAACAGGCAGGAGCAACATTCGAAGAACTTGAACATCTGACACTAGGAGGACTCAGGAGAGCTGTTGTTGATGGAGATGTTCAGAGCGGAAGCGTGATGGCAGGGCAGATCGCAGGTATGATCAAGGAGAAGCTTACCTGTCAGGAAGTGATCCAGAAGCTGGTCTCACAGACAGATGAACTGATCGGAGGAAAAGGATTCTATGAGTAAGATCGCATTTATTTTCCCGGGACAGGGAGCACAGAAAGCTGGAATGGGAAAAGATTTCTATGAAAACAGTAAGACGGCAGCAGAGGTGATCGACCGTGCAAGTGAACTGCTTGGACTGGATATGAAAGCACTCTGCTTTGAAGAAAATGATCTTCTGGATCAGACAGAATATACACAGGCAGCACTTGTGACTGTCTGTATGGCAATGGAGAAGGTATTAAGAGAACGGGGACTCGCCCCGGATGTCACAGCAGGCTTAAGCCTGGGTGAATATTGTGCGATTGCTTCAGCAGGAGGAATGAGCACAGAAAATGCAATCACAACAGTAAGAAAACGCGGTATTCTGATGCAGAATGCAGTACCGGGTGGTCAGGGAGCCATGGCAGCGGTTCTTGGACTGGATGCCGGAAAGATTGAGGAAGTGCTGGCAGATCGAAGTGGTGTAATGATCGCCAACTACAATTGTCCGGGACAGATTGTGATTACAGGATGGAAGGAAGATGTGGAACAGGCAGCAGATGCACTGAAGGAAGCCGGAGCAAAGAGAGTCCTTCCGCTTAATGTCAGTGGACCGTTCCATTCTTCCCTCTTGGAGCAGGCCGGAGAAGAACTTGGAAAAGAACTGGAACAGGTAGATTTTTCTGATCTCCAGATCCCATATGTGACGAATGTGACAGCAGAATATGTAACTGATATTACAAAGACAAAAGAATTGCTCGCACGTCAGGTAGCATCTTCCGTACGCTGGCAGCAGAGCATGGAACTTCTGATCGCGGACGGTGTAGATACATTTGTTGAGATCGGGCCTGGAAGAACACTGGCTGGTTTCTTGAGAAAGATCAACCGTGAGGTGAAAGTGTATAACGTCGGAACCTGGGAAGATGTAGATAAGGTGGTAAAGTTGCGGTAGTGACAGGTGCTTCCAGAGGAATCGGAAGAGCGATCGCACTGCGTCTGGCACAGGAGGGCGCAGCAGTAGTGATTAATTATAATGGATCGAAAGAGCGCGCGCAGGAAGTGAAAACAGAGATTGAATCTGCAGGCGGAACAGCACAGATCATGCAGTGTGATGTGGCAGATGCAGCATCTTGTGATGAGATGTTTCAGACAATCATTAAAGAATTCGGAAGAATAGATATCCTTGTGAACAATGCGGGAATTACAAGAGACGGACTGCTTATGAAAATGACAGAAGAGGATTTTGATGCTGTGATCGATACGAATCTGAAAGGAACTTTCCATTGTATCCGTGCAGTCTCAAGACAGATGCTGCGTCAGAGATCCGGAAGAATTATTAACCTGTCTTCCGTATCAGGAGTTCTTGGAAATGCAGGACAGGCTAATTATTCCGCATCAAAGGCTGGAGTGATCGGACTTACAAAGAGTGCGGCAAGAGAACTGGCTTCCAGAGGAATTACCGTAAATGCGATCGCTCCGGGATTTATTAACACAGAGATGACAGAAGTACTTTCAGAGAAGGTGAAAGAAGGAGCAACAGCCCAGATCCCTCTTGGAAAGTTTGGAGAGACAGAAGATATTGCGAATGCGGCGGCATTTCTTGCTTCTGATGAAGCACGTTATATCACAGGCCAGACGCTGCATGTCGACGGCGGAATGGCGATGTAAGAATAGAAGGAGTAGGAAAATGAAGAGACGAGTTGTTGTAACCGGAATGGGTGCGGTGACACCGATTGGAAATACAGTAGAAGAATTCTGGAACGGAATCAAAACAGGTAAAGTTGGAATTGGTCCGATCACAAAATTCGATACAACAGATTATAAGGTTAAGCTGGCAGCAGAAGTGAAAGATTTCGTTGGAAAAGAACGAATGGATTTCAAGGCAGCAAAGAGAATGGAATTGTTCTCCCAGTATGCGGTTGCAGCAGCAAAGGAAGCATTTGCGGATGCGGGACTTGATATGGAGCAGGAAGATCCTTACCGTGTGGGAACAATCATCGGTTCAGGTATCGGAAGTCTCAGCTGTGTAGAGCAGAATTACGACAAGATCCAGACAAAAGGACCAGCGCGTGTAAATCCATTGATGGTTCCTTTGATGATCTCCAATATGGCAGCAGGAAATGTATCTATCCAGCTTGGACTGAAAGGAAAATGTACAGATGTCGTGACAGCATGTGCATCAGGATCTAACAGTATCGGAGATGCACTCCGTGCGATTCAATATGGTGACTTGGATGTCTGTGTTGCAGGGGGTACAGAGAGCTGTATCTGTCCGACCGGAATTGCAGGATTTACTGCGTTGACAGCACTGTCTACAAATGAAGATCCAATGACAGTTTCCCGTCCGTTTGATCAGGACAGGGATGGATTTGTCCTCGGAGAAGGAGCCGGAATCGTAGTTCTGGAAGAACTTGAACACGCGAAAGCGAGAGGCGCGAAGATTTACGCAGAACTCGCTGGATACGGCTCTACAGGAGATGCTTATCATATTACATCTCCGGCAGAAAATGGAGAAGGAGCCGGAATGGCGATGAAACTTGCAATGAAAGAGGCTTCTTGACTGCAGTAACTCCAATGTACTTCACAGATTTTTTTCTGCTTATCTTCTGAAAGAGGCTGGTGTGGCACCGGAAGAAGTGGATTATATCAATGCCCATGGAACAAGTACACATCACAATGACCTCTTTGAGACGCGTGCGATCTGTTATGCATTAGGAGATGCAGCCGAAAATGTAGTTGTCAATTCAACAAAATCTATGATCGGTCATCTTCTTGGAGCAGCAGGAGCAGTAGAATTTGTTGTCTGCGTAAAGAGTATTCTGGATAATTTCATCCATCAGACAGTTGGTACAAAGAATGTAGATCCGGAATGTGGATTGAATTATGCAGTAGGCGCACCGGTAGAGAAAGAAGTGAATTGTGTAATTTCTAATTCTCTTGGGTTTGGTGGGCACAATGTGTCTCTTCTTGTAAAACGTTTCGAAGAGTAAGGAGAAGCGAAGATGAAGATGGAAGAAATATTGAAGCTGATCGAAGCAGTCTCTGCTTCTGAGCTTACAGATTTTAAATATGAAGAAAATGGAACAAAGCTGAATCTGAAGAAAGAACAGCAGAAGGTGGAGATTATACAGAGTCCGGGAGTAGTTCCGGTGACAGGAACTGTCACAGCAGGTCTTCAGACAGCAGAAATTCTGCAAAATCCAGGAAATGAAGCGGATCACACACAGGAAGAGCATCAGGAAGTGATAAAAGAAACAGAAGGTGAACTGATCGTTTCACCTCTGGTTGGAACTTTCTACGCAGCACCGGCAGAGGATGCACCGAGTTTTGTTAAGGTTGGTGACAAGGTCGAAGCCGGACAGGTTGTCGGAATCATAGAAGCGATGAAACTTATGAATGAGATTGAGAGTGAATGTGCCGGTACAGTTGCAGAAGTTCTTGTAGAGAACGGAGAACCGGTAGAATACGGCCAGCCGATTTTTAGAATTGTTTAAGAAAGGAATTCAGATATGAATAGTTTAAATGTAGAACAGATTCAGGAAATCATTCCGCACAGACATCCATTTCTTTTGAT
>OBJG01001728.1_pt1 | contig 15429 bp, 15 predicted proteins | sample 1517941 | NCBI WGS metagenome assembly OBJG01 (sample SAMN04571712, study PRJEB22368) | human gut metagenome | biome: human gut; material: stool | host: Homo sapiens | place: Luxembourg | collected 2012-09-21
CCGCGGCGGCGTATGGGGACCGGATGCTCCGCGCCACAAGCTCCCCGATGATCGGGCATCTGAACCGGTGCCGGCCCGGCACCCGGCAGAATTACCGGGAGGCCGCCGCCCAAACCGGCGGAGTGCCGGTGTTCGGCTTTGAGGTGGGCCAGTACGAGAGCTGGCCGGATTTTGACCAGATTGACCGGTTCCGGGGCATCACCATCCCGGAAAATCTTCGGGCCATCCGCCGCCGTGCCGAACAGACCGGGGCGGCGGCATACTGGCAGGCGGGCGTGCAGGCCAGCGGGGAGCTGGCGCTGCGGTGCTACCGCGAGGAGGTCGAGGCCGTGCTGCGCACACCCGGAATGAGCGGGCTCTCGCTGCTCGGCTTGCAGGATTTTCCGGGGCAGGGGACGGCGCTCGTCGGCATGATGGACGCGCACCTCACCCCCAAACCCGCCGACTTTGCCAGACCGGAGCGGTTTGCGGCCTTCTTTGCGCCGGTGGTGCTGCTGGCCTGCTTTGACCGCTATACCTACGAGGCCGGCGAGTGGTTCACGGCGGATCTGCGGGTGGCCAATTACGGCCGGCAGACGCTGGCGGGGCCGCTCTGCTGGCGGATTGCCGAAGGCCGGACCATCCTCGGACAGGGAACGCTGGACGCCCCGGCCGGATGGCCGGCGGGCGGCCTGCGGGCCGTATCCGGTGGCAGATGCCCGGCGATGCGCGTCCCCATGCCCTGACGCTCGAACTGTCCGCCGGGGACCTCAACAGCCGCTATCCGCTGTGGAGCTATCCCTGCGCCAAGGCCGCACCCGCCGTGCTGCGCCGCCTGACCGAGGCAGACCTGCGGCGGATCGAGGCGGGGGCCAGTGCCCTGATCGACCTGCCCGCCGACGGCACGGAATGCCCGGCGTCGGTGCGCTGCCAGTTCAGCACCGATTTCTGGTCGGTGGGCACCTTCCCGGAGCAGGAAGGCACGATGGGGCTGCTGATCCGGGCGGAACACCCGGCCCTCAAGGACTATCCGACCGGGACCGCTTCAAACTGGCAGTGGTGGACCCAGTCCCACGGCCGGGCTTTCCGGCTGCCCCGCACGATCGAGCCGGTCGTCCGGGTGCTGGACAGCGTGACCCGGCTGGACAACCTGGGCCTGCTGTGGGAGGCCCGGCTCGGGAAAGGCCGGCTGCTCGTCAGCGGCATGGACCTTGCGGGGCACCTTGAGTTCCCCGAATGCCGCTACCTGCTGGAATGTCTGGCCGCCTACCTCGACGGACCGGCCGCCCCCATGGCCGCCGTCACGCCGGAGGAGCTGCGCCGGCTGATCCGGGTATCGCCCCGGTAAGATCCCGACAAGGAGAATTATGATGCACGTTGAATTTGAACCCTATCACAGATCCGAAATCCTGCACGGACACCTGCATCTGGGCGGGAGCAACCCCGGCGGGGAGCGGATCGAAGTCAACAGTCTCTGCCTGACCCGGGGCGGACAGCCCTGGCTGCCCGTCATGGGCGAGTTCCATTTTTCCCGCTGCGACCCCGCACAGTGGCAGACCGAGCTCTGCAAGATGAAGGCGGGCGGCGTCACGATGGTCTCCACCTATCTGTTCTGGATTCACCACGAGGAGCGGGAAGGGGAGCTGCGGTTCTCCGGCCGGCTGGACGTGCGCCGGTTCGTGCTGTGCTGCCGCAGGGCCGGGCTGGATGTGGTGCTGCGCATCGGCCCCTGGGCCCACGGCGAATGCCGCAACGGCGGATTCCCCGACTGGCTGCTGCACAAGGGCATCCCGCTGCGGCAGAACCACCCGGCCTATCTGGCGCTGGTCCGGGCATGGTACCGCAGCATCTACCGGCAGGTCCGCGGCCTGCTCTACCGCGACGGCGGGCCGATTGTCGGCATCCAGCTGGAAAACGAGCTGGTGGACAACAGCGACCATCTCGCGGCGCTCAAACGGATCGCGGTGGAGGAAGGGTTCGAGGTGCCGCTCTACACTGTCACGGGCTGGAACGCGGTCAGCGGGGCGCGCATCCCGACGGCGGAGGTGCTGCCGGTCTTTGCGGCCTATCCCGACGCCCCCTGGACCCAGCACCGCGATCCGCTGCCCCTCTCGCCGCAGTATCTGTTCAACCCCACCCGCAACGACACGGCGGTGGGCGCCGACCTGCTGCACACCGCCGCGCCGGACGGCTGGCAGCTGCCCTATGACCGTTACCCCTTCGCTACCTGCGAGATCGGCGCGGGCCAGCAGTCCACCTACCACCGCCGGGTGCGGATCTCCGGCATGGACGCCTACGCCCTCTCGCTCGTCAAGCTGGGATGCGGCAACAACCTGATCGGATATTATATGTACCACGGCGGCACCAACCCCATCGGCCGGGACTCCACCCTGCAGGAATCCCGCGCCACCGGCTACCCCAACGACTACCCGATCCTCAACTATGATTTTGCCACGGCGCTGAGCCAGTACGGCGAAACCCGCCCCCAGTACCGGTGGCTCAACCTGCTCCATCTGCTGGCCGCCGACTTCGGCCGCGAACTGGCCCGCATGGAATATGTCAGTTCCCTCACCCATCCGACGCCGGAGGACCGGCAGACACTGCGCTGCTGTCTGCGGACGGACGGAACCGCCGGCTTCGTCTTTGTCAACCATCACCAGCGGCACGCGGCGCTCTGCCCGGTGTCCGATGTCGTGCTGGATACCGGCACGGTGTGTTTCCCGCCCATCACGGTGGCGGGGGACCTGGCCTTCCTCTTCCCGTTCGGGCTCTCGCTGGGCGGCCGGACGCTGCGCTGGGCCACCGCCCAGCCGGTCCGGCGATACCTGGTTCTTTGCGGCCATCCCCGGCATCCCGGCCCGGTACCGGTTCGCGGACGGCACGCTGGTCACGGCCGGGCAGGGAATCGCGGTGCAGACGGCGGGTCCGGTCCGGCTGGTCACCCTCCCGCTCGGGCAGGCGCTCTGGCTGCGGCGGCTCGGCCAGCGCATCGTCCTCGGGCAGGGGTGCGACCTCTACGAGGAGGACGGCACCATCCGCGCCGTGCAGCCCGGGAGTTTCCGGTACCTGCTGTGGCAGGACGACCACTTTGTCCCGCGGGAGGAAACGCGCTCCTTCACCCCGGCGCAGCTCACCATGACCCCCTGCCCGGAACCGTTTGCGCCGCCGTATGAGGAGGAACTCTGCCTCGGCGGCCGGGTGCCCCGCCATTGGTACCGACTGGAGGTCTCGGGCAGCGAAGGGTTCCTGCGCTTCCCGCAGCGCTGCGATGTCGCGCAGATCTATGCCGACGGGGCGCTGGCGGCGGACAATTTCTACAACGGCGAGCCGTGGCGGGTGCCCGCCTCGCTGCTGTACGGCCGGCAGTGTTATCTGGTCATGACGCCGCCCTCCGATGCCGTGTTCATGGACCCCTGACAGCAAAAACCGCCTGACCGCACATTCCGTGCAGCCGGGCGGTTTTTGCAATAGGGGAAGAAACAGTGAAAATGTCGGGTCGGTTACCGGAGCTTCCAGGCCAGGTCGGCCAGGAACAGGTCATGCTCCAGCGCTTCCGGGGTGGTGTCCTTGCCGATGTGCACAAACTCAATGTCCATCATGTTGGCCCAGTCGTGCATCTGTTCGGCGGTCACGTCGTAGCTCAGCACCGTGTGGTGCGCACCGCCCGCCGTGATCCAGCACTCCACGCCGGTCGTCAGGCTGGGCAGGGCCTTCCACATCACGCGGGCCACCGGCAGGTTGGGCATCGGCAGAATCGGCTTGACACACTCGATGTCCTGGCAGATCAGCCGCAGCCGGCCGCCCATGTCGATCAGGCTCACGACGATGGCCTTGCCTGCCTTGCCCTCAAAGACCAGCCGGGCGGGGTCCTTCTCGTTCATGCCGATGCCGAGGGGGTGGGTCTCGATGCGGGGCCGCTGGGCCGCGCAGCAGGGGCAGACCTCCAGCATATGCGCGCCCAGGCTGTACTCGGCGCCGGGCACCAGGTTGTAGGTGTAATCCTCCATGAAGAGGGAACAGCCGTTGCCGCCCTCGCCCATCGCTTTGAGGATGGCGGTCATCGCGGCCACCTTCCAGTCGCCCTCGCCGCCGTAGCCGTAGCCCTGCGCCATCAGGTGCTGGCTGGCCAGACCCGGCAGCTGCTCCATGCCGTACAGGTCCTGGAAGGTGTTGGAGAACGCCTGGCATCCTTCGGCATCCAGCATCTTCTTGATCGCGATCTCCTCGCGGGCCTGGTAGCGGATGGCACCGATGTCATCCGTCGCAAAGTCGTAGCTGGCGCGGTAGACTTCCATCAGGGCGTCAATCTCGGCGTCGGTGACCTCGTTCATCACCTGGACCAGGTCGCCCACGGCCCAGGTGTTGACCTGCCAGCCCAGCCTGGCCTGGACCTCCACCTTGTCGCCCTCGGTCACGGCCACTTCGCGCATGTTGTCGCCGAACCGCATGACCTTCAGCTGGCGGGAGACCGCCACGCCGACGGCGGCGCGCATCCAGCGGCCCAGACGCTTCTGGACTTCCTCATCCTGCCAGTACCCGGCGATGATCTTGCGCGGCATCCGCAGCCGGGCCGCCAGGAACCCGTGCTCCCGGTCGCCGTGGGCGGCCTGGTTCAGGTTCATGAAATCCATGTCGATCTCCTCGTTGGGGATCTCGCGGTTGTATTGGGTGGCAAAATGGCAGTAGGGCTTCTGCAGATTCACAAAGCCGTTGATCCACATCTTGCTGGGACTGAAGGTGTGGCACCAGGTGATGATGCCCGCACAGCGGGGGTCGTAGTTGGCCTCGCGCACCACGTCGGCAATCTCCTGGTTGGTCTTGGCCGTGACCTTGTAGACCATCCTGCAGGGCAGATTGCCCGAGGCGTTCAGCAGATCCGCCATCTCGGCGGCACGGCGGGCCACGGTCTCCAGCACCTCGGGTCCGTACAGAAACTGACTGCCCACCACAAACCAGAATTCATATTCCTGCATACGCATTGTCAAAACCTCCTTGTCACGGCAGTGCGTCGATGGCGGCGCGTTCCACCGCCAGACAGCGGATGTATTGTTTCATAAACGCGGCAAATCCGCGGCTGTCCCGGGCATCGGGCTGCACGGTGCTGCCGACGGCCCCCGCAAAGATGCGGCGGTGCAGATACTGTTCCAGCGTTTCGCCTTCCGCCCGGTGCAGCCGGTAGCCCGCCAGCAGCGCCATGCCCCAGGGACCGCCCTCCCCGGCGGTCTGCATCACCGAGACCGGCACGCCCAGCGCTCCGGCCAGCAGTTTCTGGCCCACCACCGGGACCTTGAACAGCCCGCCGTGGCCCAGCAGATGATCCGCCGTGACCTGTTCCTCCTCGAACAGGATGTCCAGCCCGTATTTCAGTGTGGCCAGACAGGCGTACAGCTGGACGCGGGCAAAGTTGGCCAGCGTGAACCGGGCATCGGGGCGGCGCACCAGGAGCGGCCGTCCGTCCGGCAATCCGGTCACCGGCTCGCCCGAAAAACAGTTGAAATTCACCAGCCCGCCGCAGTCGGGGTCCCCTTCGAGGGCCTTGCGGTAAAACAGGGTGTACAGCTCATTCCGGCTCAGCGTCGCCCCGGCGGCCGCCGCCATCTCGCCCAGCAGCCTGACCCAGTCGTCCAGATCGGAGGTGCAGGTGTTGCAGTGGACCATGGCCACCGGCCGCCCGTCCGGCGTCGTGACCAGATCAATCTCGGGGTGTACCTTTGCCAGCGGCTTTTCCAGCACCACCATGGCAAAGACGCTGGTGCCGGCGCTGACGTTGCCGGTCCGCACGGCCACACTGTCGGTGGCGGCCATGCCGGTGCCGGCATCTCCCTCCGGCGGGCAGAGCGGTATGCCGGCGCCCAGCGTGCCCGTCGGGTCCAGCAGCCGCGCCCCCGCCTCGGTCAGGGTGCCGGCGTCCTGACCGGCGCAGAGTACCCGGGGCAGCAGGTCCCGCAGATGGCAGTGCAGCCCCGCCCCGGCCAGCAGCTCGTCAAAGGAGGCCAGCATCCCGGCATCGTAGTCGCAGGTACGGCTGTCAATCGGAAAGACGCCCGACGCATCCCCGATGCCCAGGACCTTCTGCCCCGTGAGCTGCCAGTGCAGATAGCCCGCCAGCGTCGTCAGGAAGTCCACCTGCCGGACATGGTCCTCCCCGTTGAGGATGGCCTGGTAAAAGTGCGCCACCGTCCACCGCTGCGGAATGTTGAACCGGAACCGCTCGGTCAGTGCCTCGGCCGCGGCCCGGGTCGTTGTGTTGCGCCAGGTGCGGAAGGCGGTCAGCGGACGGCCCTGCCGGTCAAAGGGCAGGTAACCGTGCATCATCGCCGAGACCCCCAGGGCGCCCATCGTCCGCAGCGGTTCGCCGAAGGCCGCTTCATAGTTGCGGGCCAGATCGCGGAAGGCGTGCTGTACGCCGGTCCAGACCTCGTCGAGATGGTAGGTCCAGTACCCGCCTTCAAAACGGTTCTGCCAGTCGTGGGCGCCGGACGCCAGCACGGTGCCGTCCGGCCCGGCCAGCACCGCCTTGATGCGGGTCGAACCGAGTTCCAGGCCCAGAGAAGTGGATTTTTGTTCAAGTTTCTGCATAGGATCACCGCCTGTCGGAAATGGGAATTGACACGGCCGCAGGGGCCGTTTACAATACAGGAAAAAGGGGGAATGATTCGTGCGTGCGGTCTTTGACAAAGGGGAGCTGCTGGTGCTGCTGCGGGATTTTTATGAGCTGACCGGTCTGCGCACCGTCGTCTTTGACGAGTGGGGGATGGACATTCTGTCCTACCCGCAGCAGCTGCCGGACTACTGCCGTCTGGTGCGCGCCACCCCCCAGGGCGAGATGGGCTGCCGCCTGTGCGACCAGAAAGCCTGCCGCCAGGCCCGGCAGGAAAAGACCACCTGGATCTATCCCTGCCACGCCGGCCTCATCGAGGCCATCACGCCCATCCAGATCGACGGTGTGGTCGTGGGGTATCTGCTGCTCAGCCATATCGTGCAGGGCGCCGACGAACAGGCCGAATGGCAGCGCGCCTGGCAGCTCTGCGCCGGGTATCCGATTCGTCAGGAGGAACTCTACCGGGCCTACCGCCAGCTTCCCCGCACCCCGTACCAGCGGCTGCGGGCGGCGTGCGACCTGCTCGCCCTCTCGGCCCGGGCGCTGTGTCAGGTCCACATGGCCCGCCTTGTGCCGGGCAGCCCGGCCGAGACACTCAACCGCTTTCTGGCCGATCACCTGGCCGAGGATCTGTCCAGCGACCGCATCTGCGCGGCGCTCGGCATGGGCCGCACCGCGCTGTACCAGCTCTCCAAGGAAACCTACGGCTGCGGCATCAACGAGTCGGTCCGCCGGCTGCGCATCCAGCGCGCCATCCGCCTGCTGACCACCACCCGGCTGACCAACAACCAGATCTGCCAGCAGATCGGCATTGCGGACTACAACTACTTTTTCCGCGTCTTCCGCCGCCAGACCGGCTTTACGCCCCAGGCCTACCGCCGCCAGTTCTCAGGCACCGACTGACGGGGCACTTCTGCTCCTATCATACCCCCGCCGCCCCCTGCCCGTATAGTGACAGATGTTCGGATTGCTGGATTTTTGTTCGCAAATCGTTGTCGGCACAGCAAAAGCCCCCCGGCCGGATGGCCGGGGGGCTTTGCCGTTCACTGGCAGCTGTCGCAGCAAGGGCGGTGCTCGACGATCTCTTCCTCGCGCACCGGCGGCTGACCGATCCAGGACAGTGCCTCGTCGATGTCAAAGGTCTTGCGGCCGTCCTCCCGCACAAACAGCGGGATGCCGATGCCGCCGTGCTCCCGCACCGGGGCAAACACCGGGTCGTGGTCGCGCAGCGCCAGAAATTCCTTCAGGTTGGCCGTGTCGGCCGTGATGTCGATGAACTCCGCCTCAAACCCGCGGCTGGCCTGGATGGCCTGGTAATTGCGGCAGTCAATGCAGATGTGTGTTCCGTATACTTTCATGGATAACCCCTCCTGTCGGTTTCAGTATAAGCCCGGCGGCGCCTGTCTGCAAGCGGTCCCGCACAATACATTTTGTATTCTTTTCATAAAAAACAACACTATGTTTTTGCATCGGCGCCAGGAAAGTTTTGACTTTGTGGTTCTGACAACATACTTTCCGGCGCGGGACAGATATGATAAGGGCGTTATCCGGCGGAAAACGGTTGCAGCGAATGAGTAAAACCGGGCCGGAAGACAAACACTGAATACACCGGGAGGTTATCGAATGAACGTCAAGATGAAGAATATTGCGCAGTCCGAAGTGCTGACGCTGAAGGATGAAATCTCGTACCAGAAAGGCCAGGTGGTCAGCAAGACGCTGGCCCAGAATGATGCGGTGAGCATCACGCTGTTTTCCTTTGACAAGGGCGAGGAGATCAGCACCCATGCCGCGGGCGGCGACGCCTTTGTGACCTGCCTGGACGGTGTGGGCAGGATTGTGCTGGACGGCACCGAGTACCTTCTGCACGAGGGCGAGTCCATCGTGATGCCTGCCGGCCATCCCCATGCCGTCAGCGGCGCCGAGATGTTCAAGATGCTGCTGGTGGTTGTATTCTGAACCAAAGGAGAACACCCATGAACGAGAAGATGTTTTGTTACCAGTGCCAGGAGACCGCCGGCTGCAAAGGCTGCACGATGGTGGGCGTCTGCGGCAAGCAGCCCGATGTGGCGGCCATGCAGGACCTGCTGGTGTATGTGAGCAAGGGGCTGTCCGCCGTGACGACGGCGCTGCGCCGGGAAGGGCAGACCATCCCCGCCGGGATCAATCACCTGATCACGCTGAACCTGTTCACCACCATCACGAATGCGAACTTTGACCGCGAGAGCATCGAGGCGCGCATCCGTGCCACGCTGGAGGCGCGGCAGGAGCAGCTGGCCCGGCTGAACCGCCGGGACGGCCTGCCTGAGGCGGCTCTGTGGGACGGCAGCGGCGACTGGGAGGAGAAGGCCCGGACGGTGGGTGTCCTCTCCACCCGGGACGAGGACATCCGCTCGCTGCGGGAGCTCATCACCTACGGACTCAAGGGCCTGTCGGCCTACTCCAAGCACGCCAACGTGCTGCTTCAGGACGACCCCGAGGTGGACGCCTTCCTGCAGCGGGCGCTGGCTGCGACGCTGGACGACAGCCTGACCGTGCAGGACCTGGTGAACCTGACGCTGGAAACCGGCAAGTACGGCGTGGCGGGCATGGCGCTGCTGGACAAGGCCAACACCGAGGCCTACGGCAACCCCGAGATCACCCGTGTGTCGCTGGGCGTGCGCGGCAATCCGGGCATCCTTGTGTCGGGGCATGACCTGCGCGACCTCGAGATGCTGCTCGAACAGACCCAGGGCACCGGCGTGGATGTCTACACCCATTCCGAGATGCTGCCCGCCCACTATTATCCGGCCTTCAAGAAATACCCGAACTTTGTGGGCAACTACGGCAACGCCTGGTGGAAACAGAAGGAGGAGTTCGAGGCCTTCCACGGCCCGATCCTCATGACGACCAACTGCATCGTCCCGCCCAAGGACAGCTACAAGGACCGGCTGTACACGACCGGGGCGGCGGGGTATCCGGGCTGCCCCCACATTCCGGGCGGCATCGGCGAGACCAAGGACTTCTCCCGCATCATCGAGCAGGCCAAGACCTGCCCGCCGCCCGCCGAGCTGGAAACCGGCGAGATCGTCGGCGGCTTTGCCCATGCCCAGGTCTTTGCGCTGGCGGACCGCATCGTGGAGGCCGTGAAGAGCGGCGCCATCCGAAAGTTCGTCGTCATGGGCGGCTGTGACGGCCGTGCCAGAAGCCGCGAGTATTACACCGAGTTCGCCCGGGCCCTGCCCCGCGATACCGTCATCCTGACGGCCGGCTGCGCCAAGTACAAGTACAACAAGCTGGCGCTGGGCGACATCGGCGGCATTCCCCGGGTGCTGGACGCCGGCCAGTGCAATGACTCCTACTCGCTGGCCCTGATTGCCCTCAAGCTCCAGGAAGTGTTCGGGCTGGACGACATCAACGACCTGCCCATCGTCTACAACATCGCCTGGTATGAGCAGAAAGCCGTCATCGTGCTGCTGGCCCTGCTCTCTCTGGGAATCCACAACATCCACCTCGGCCCCACGCTGCCGGCCTTCCTCAGCCCCAACGTGACCAAGGTGCTGGTCGAACAGTTCGGCATTGCCGAGATCGGCAGTGTCGAGGAGGATCTGCGCCTTCTGATCGGCGAATAAACAAGAATGCCCCCGGCACCGCAAGGTGCCGGGGGTTTTGGAATCATGCGGGATCGTCGGTCTCCTCACACGGGTAACGGATGCCCATCTGGGCCCGCAGATGATCCATCTGCTCCATCATGTGGACCGTCTCGCGGCAGCCCCCGGCGGATGCAGTCCACCGTCTCGCGGACCTCGTACTCGTAGCCGGTCAGCTGGGGCGGACAGGCAATCTCCTCGATCAGACGGCCGGTGTCATCCACCATCCGCAGCCCCTGGGGGTTGTTGATGTTGTCCACCATCAGATACCCCTTTGTGCCGTAGATCACGCCGTACCGGTCGGACACCGCGTTCGCCGCGGCCGTCAGGTTGGCCACCCGGCCGTCCTTCCAGGTCAGCGTGATGCAGTCCGTCATATCCACGCCGTGCGTGTTCTTGGTGCACAGACCCCGGACCTCATCGGGGCGGCCGAACACCATCTCGGCAAAATGCAGCGGGTACAACCCCACATCCAGCAGCGCGCCGCCGGCCAGCTCGGGCAGGATGATGCGCTGTTTGCCGGTCATCTCATAGCCCAGATTGGCGGTCAGCAGCCGGGGCTCGCCGATCTTTCCGGATTCCACCGCCTCCCGGATGATGCGCCGCATCGGCTGGTACCGGGTCCAGATGGCCTCGGTGACCAGCACGCCCCGGGCCTGGGCGTAGCGCAGGGCGTCCTCGGCCTGGCGGGCGCTGACCGTGAAGGGCTTCTCGCACAGGATGTGCTTGCCGTGGTCGGCGCAGAGCTTGATGTGGCGGTAATGCAGCGAGTGGGGCGTGGCAATGTAGACAACCTCCACCGCAGGGTCCCGCAGCATCTCCTCATAGCTGCCGTAGGCTTTCGGCACGTTGTGCTCGGCGGCAAAGGCGCGGGCGATGTCCCGCGCCGCAACGGCATACAGTTCGGCCCCGGTTTCGCCCTGCTGCGCCATCCGGCACAGCGTGTCCGCCATGACGGCGGCGATGAATCCGGCACCCAGAATTCCAAATTTCATAGACGGTTCCTTTCTGTTCGGCGCGGCCCGGGTCAGTGGCCGGCGGGTTTCTGTTCCACCAGTTCCTTCTCGGTGGTGCGGTCGGCGTGGAGCAGCGTGAGGAAGATGATCCCCAGCGGGATCATGGTGAGCCAGATGGCCCGGCCCACCAGCAGATGGCAGAAGACCGTGCCCGTCACGGCGCCCAGGATGAAGAAAAACAGCATCCCGCAGTGGCGGGCCAGCTTGCGGCGGTGGGATTTGTCGGCGCTGTGGCGGTGCCGCAGCTCCTTGGCCAGCCCGACGCCGATCTGCCGGATGTGGTTGGTGGCAAAGGTGGTGGCCACCGGGACGCCCTCGGCCTGCCGGAAGGTATTGTACTGCATCGAGGCCACAAAGTTGATGACCACCTGGCAGATCTGCACCGGCGCGGTCTCGGGCAGAAACCCCAGCCCCAGCACCGCGATCATCTCAATCAGCATCAGCTCCGACACGAACGCGCCGAGAATGTAGGCCGAGATCGGGACCAGATAATACCCCGCCTTTGCCCATTCGGCGGACCCCAGCGCCAGGCCCATCAGCACGACGTTGCCGGTCTGGGCGTTGCAGAATACGTTGCCGCGCAGCAGATAGGTGTAGGCACCCCAGAACCCCGCGACGGCGATCAGTGTGAAGTAGACCCAGTTCCTCTCACAGGTCAGGTAATGCGGTTCGGCAGGATGTTGTTCTTTCACGATATGCGCCCTTTCTACAGTTCAGTTCCCTTTTATTATACACGGCCATACGAAAGGCGCAAGCCAAAAATGGCCGCCCCGGCAGCAAAAAACGGCGCCCTCCGGTAACCGGAGAGCGCCGTTTTGCGGTGCGTGTCAGCGGGCATGCCACCGCTCGGTCCAGGGCTCACCCTGGACTTCGTGCAGGTACACATAGGCCTCCGCCTCGCGGAGCGTGCCGCCGCACAGGACCCGGACCGGGCTGCGCCGGTACAGCGAGCCCTCCTCCTCGTAGAGGTCCATCTGCTCCACCGTCTGGTCGTCGGTGTACCACAGTTCGCCCCATACGGTGCCGCCGGGCTGCGCGACAATGCCGGGGTACCGCCCCAGATCGTACAGCGCGTAGCCGTCAAGACGGGCAGGTCCCGCGAACACGGCGCCCTCCAGACGGTTGTCGGCGCACTGACCGGTCATCAGTGTGCCGTAAACAAAAACCGGACGATTGTTCATCCTCGTCACCCCCGCCGACAGTATAGCACAAAGCAGGCCCCGGGTCCACCGACAGTTGCAGATCGGCGCGCCGCATGGTACACTCAAAGAAAACGGGACCGCCTGGTCCGAAGGAGCGTGGCAGTATGTTGGCCTATACCTATGTCGAACACGGAAAATTTGAGCTGCGGGACAAACCCCGGCCGGTCCTGCGGGATGCGCGGGATGCCATCGTCCGGGTGACGCTGGCCAGCATCTGTACCAGCGACCTGCACATCAAGCACGGTTCGGTGCCCCGGGCGGTGCCGGGCATCACGGTGGGACACGAGATGGTCGGCATCGTGGACGAGGTGGGCGAGGCAGTGACCGCAGTCCGCCCCGGGGACCGGGTGACCGTCAATGTCGAGACCTTCTGCGGGGACTGTTTTTTCTGCCGCAACGGCTGGGTCAACAACTGCACCGACCCCGAGGGCGGCTGGGCGCTGGGCTGCCGGATTGACGGCGGCCAGGCCGAGTATGTCCGGGTGCCCTACGCCGACCAGGGGCTCAACCGCATCCCCGACGGCGTCACCGACCGGCAGGCGCTGTTTGTCGGGGACGTGCTGGCCACCGGGTACTGGGCGGCCCGCATTGCCGAAATCCGTCCCGGCGACACCGTGCTGATCCTGGGTGCCGGTCCCACCGGCCTGTGCACGCTGCAGTGTGTGCAGCTGCTGCAGCCGGGGCGCATCATTGTCTGCGACCGGGACCCCGGGCGGCTGGCGTTTGTGCGCGCCCATGCGCCGCAGGTGCTGGCCGTCCCGCCCGAGGGCCTGCCGGAGGTTGTCCGTGCCAACAGCCGCCACGGCGGCGCCGATGCGGTGCTGGAGGTGGCGGGCAGCCCCGACACCTTCCGCCTGGCCTGGGAATGTGCCCGGCCCAACGCCGTGGTGACGGTGGTGGCCCTCTATGACGAACCGCAGACGCTGCCGCTGCCCCGGATGTACGGCAAGAACCTGACCTTCAAGACGGGCGGCGTGGACGGCTGCCACTGCGGCGAGATCCTGGACCTGATCGCGGCGGGCCGGCTGGACACCACGCCGCTGATCACCCACACCTTCCCGCTGCGGGAGATCGACCGCGCGTATGATCTGTTTGAACATCACCGCGACGGCGTGCTCAAGGTCGCCATCGAGTGCGGGATCGCCGATGCAACAAAGTGACAGGCAGGGCCGGGGCGTTTTCTCCATGGACAAAACGTCCCGGCCGTGGTATGATACAAAGCGGGCCGCAGGCCCGCAAAATCCGATGGGGAGTGCTGTGACGTGGAGATTGCTTTTCTTCTGCCGGGGCAGGAACGCTGGGTTCCGGTCAGCGGCGGTGTCCGTTATGATTACTGTTCGGAGCGCGGGGAGTATTTTTCCTGCGTTGCCAGGACCGCGGAGGCCGCGCAGGCAGTCTGTGAGGACTGGATGATGCGCCGCGAACGCTATTGAACCCGCCGCTCAACCGCGCCGACCTCATTGCCCTGTGCGGCCGGCTGCCCGACAGTTACGAGGACTATCCCTTCGACGACCCCAACTGGACGGTGATGCGGCACCGCACCAACCGGCGGTCCTACGCGCTGATCTTTGAGCGGCAGGGCCGGCTGTGGGTCAACGTCAAGGCGGAACCGGCCTGGGGCGATTTCTGGAAACAGACCTACCCGGCCGTCGTGCCCGCCTACCATATGAACAAGCGCCACTGGATCGGCATTGTGCTGGACGGCAGCATGACCGCCGACCAGATCTTTGACCTGATCGCCGAGAGCTATCGGCTGACCGCGCCGCGCGCCGCCAAATCCCGCTGAACTGGCAGACTTCCCGGAACTTTCCCGGGAAGCCTGTATTTTTTTGTGGAAAAAGTTGCCGGAACGCTTGTGCCAATGCCTGCGGTACGCTATGATATAGGGGAGGGAAAAAATTACCGGCTCTGCTCCAGATACGCCCCGGTGGTCAGCACCTCGGTGTGGGGCACCGTCAGGTAGGAGACAATGGCTTCGGCCTGCGCCTCGGATTCCGGCGTCACGCCGGCCACCGCGTCGGTCAGATAGACCATCCGGTGCCCCAGATCAATGCCCGCCAGCACGGTGGACAGCACACAGCATTCCGCCACCACGCCGGTCACCACCACCCGGTCGGCCCGGGCCGCGGCCTCCCGCACCTTCGGAATCGAAAAGGACGAATAGACCGACTTGTCGAGCAGCGGATACCGCTCCAGATAAGGGGCCATCTCGGGCAGCATCGCGTTGGCAAAGGCGTCGGCGTTGACGGCCGCATTCACGCGGTTGTACTCCCGCCACATCCCTTCCGGCTGCGCGGGCGGCACAAAGCGGGTGAACAGGACCTCGCCGCAGACGCCGGCATCCAGCAGCCTGCGGATGTTGCGGGCGGCCTGCCGGATATGGCAGCAGGCCCAGGGCTGGCCCTCGGTGTAGACGTTCTGCAGATCAATCACCAGCAGCAGATCATGGTTGGACATGGCGGACTCCTCCTTTGTTTCGCGCCGCACCAGACGGCATTTTCAGATTCAGTATACCGCACCGCGCCGGGAATTGACAAGGTTTGACTTTTGACGGCGGAGGTGTTACTTTAATAACAATACCGGAGAAACTAAACAAAACACCACAAAATATTCAAAAAGGAAGCGATTGTCATGGCCGTTCGTATGGCACATATTCAGCTGCCGGAGGATCTCGGCATTGAGGACGCGATCCTGCCCGGCGATCCGGCCCGGGTGGACCGGGTGGCGGCGCTGCTGGAGCAGCCCGAGGAACTGATGTTCAACCGGGAGTACAAGAGCGTCCGCGGACTCTGGAAGGGACGCCCGGTGCTCATCATCTCCACCGGCATGGGCGGTCCGTCCACGGCGATTGCCGTCGAGGAGCTGGCCCGCACCGGTGTGCGGCAGATGATCCGCATCGGCAGCTGCGGCGCCCTGACCCCGACGCTGGATCTGGGCGATCTGGTGCTGGTCTGCGGCGCGGTGCGGGACGACGGCACCTCGGCGGGGTATCTGCCCGCCGAATA
>OBJG01001734.1_pt1 | contig 15384 bp, 13 predicted proteins | sample 1517941 | NCBI WGS metagenome assembly OBJG01 (sample SAMN04571712, study PRJEB22368) | human gut metagenome | biome: human gut; material: stool | host: Homo sapiens | place: Luxembourg | collected 2012-09-21
GGAAAAAAGGGAAGAAGACTTTTTACAGCAGAGTGTAATGACCGAAGGAGATGCGACAAAGAAGACCTCCGGGTATTATTTAAAAGAATTAAACGGCTACGTTGCGGTCTATCGTGCGGATGGGACAAGCCTCTATGAGACAACCAATATTCCAGTAGAGGCATTACCGGATGACCTCCGGGCAGATCTTGACAAAGGCCGTTATATAGAGACACCGGAAGAATTATATGGATTTCTTGAAAATTATTCAAGTTGAACCCAGGAGGGTGGACGAATAAAGCGGAATCGTGTATAATACACTGCGGATATTTAGAAAAAACTGAGACAGATTTACAAGTTTGAAAGGAAATGAAGATGGATCAGCAAAAGATAAAAAGAATTAATGAATTATATAAAAAGTCAAAAGCTGAGGGACTGACTGACGCAGAACGGAAAGAACAGAAGATTCTGCGTCAGGAATACATGGAACTTGTCCGCCGGAATCTGCGTGGACAACTGAACAATATTGATATCGAACAGAAAGACGGTACCGTGATCAACCTGGGTGAAAAATACGGTGCTAAATTTGAAAAAAAGGGGAATTAAAAGATGTTGAACGGACTTCCTTCCGATCCGATGATCTTGTTAAGTGTTGTGAATACGAAACTGAGAGATTTCTATCCATCGCTGCAGGCTTTATGTGATGATATGGAGATCAGTGAGGCCGAACTGAAAGAGAAACTGGCACAGATTGATTATGAATACGATGGCTTGAAGAATCAGTTCGTTTAAAAAAATATACATAGAAAAGGAATGAAAATGGAAAATACGAAGCACCATAGACTGACTTCCTTTGCAGAGACTGCAAGTGAGGCACCGCTGCAGGAACCGGATCGTCAGTATTATTTTATTGAAAAAGCAAAAGATATTTTTGCAGAAAAATGTAAAGAAGCCGACAGGACACTGACGTTCTGTGTTACGACTTTCGGTTGTCAGATGAATGCACGCGACTCCGAAAAACTGGTCGGTATTTTAGAGCAGATCGGTTATGTGGAAGAACCGGACGAGATTTTGTTATTTATAATACCTGTACTGTCCGGGAAAATGCAAACTTAAGAGTTTACGGACGCTTGGGACAGCTTGGAAGGATCAAGAAAAAAAATCCGCATATGATGATCGCTTTATGTGGCTGTATGATGCAGGAACCGGAGGTTGTAGAGAAACTGAAAAAGAGTTACCGGTTTGTAGACCTGATCTTCGGTACACATAATATATACAAATTCGCAGAGCTTCTTACGAACAGCATGCAGTCTGACCGGATGGTAATTGATATCTGGAAAGATACAGATAAGATCGTTGAAGACCTTCCGGTTGAGAGAAAGTATTCTTTCAAATCCGGTGTTAATATCATGTTCGGCTGCAATAATTTCTGCAGTTACTGTATTGTACCATATGTGCGTGGAAGGGAACGCAGCAGAGACCCGAAAGCGATCGTACGTGAGATTGAGCGTCTCGTAGCAGACGGAGTTGTGGAGGTTATGCTTCTGGGACAGAATGTCAATTCCTATGGAAAGAATCTGGAGCATCCGATGACATTTGCACAGCTTCTTCAGGAGATTGAAAAAATCGAGGGACTGGAGAGAATCCGGTTTATGACGTCCCATCCAAAAGATCTGTCGGATGAACTGATCGAAGTGATGAGCAGATCCAAAAAAATCTGCAGGCATCTGCATCTTCCGGTTCAGTCAGGAAGCAGCCGGATTTTAAAGAAGATGAACCGCCACTATACAAAAGAGCATTATCTTGAGCTTGTAGACAAGATTAAAAAAGCGGTACCGGATATCTCTCTTACGACAGATATTATTGTTGGATTCCCTGGAGAGACTGAGGAGGACTTCCGGGAGACACTGGATGTGGTCAGAAAAGTCCGTTATGACAGTGCGTTTACATTTATTTATTCCAAACGGACGGGAACTCCGGCAGCAGTCATGGAAGATCAGGTATCAGAAGCAGAGGTGAAAGACCGGTTTGACCGTCTTTTAAAGGAAGTTCAGACGATTTCTGCACAACGTTGTGCTATCCATGAGGGAACAATCCAGAAAGCACTGGTAGAATGTCAGAATGAGCATGATCCGAGTCTTGTGACCGGAAGGCTGAGCAATAATCTTTTAGTCCATTTCCCTGGAGATCCTTCTTTGATCGGCAGACTTGTAGACGTAAGTCTGGATGAATGTAAAGGATTCTATTATATGGGGAAAATGAAAGATACAGAATAGAAAAGGATAACCTATATGAAGAAAGATTCTTTCAATGCAAATGAGATACCCGCAGACAAAGGACTGTCCGGGAATGAAAAGATTGAAGAGGCGATCGCTGCACTGCAGGAAGAACCGTCACAGGAACTTCTTGCACATACTCTGACAGTGATCCGCAGAAGGATGCAGGAAGACGGGCAGTTGATTCTGGCTGTAGAGCCTCCTGCAGGTGAAGCACAGCTCCGGATTCAGGCAGTGCAGACTTCAGATGGAAAGCAGTGGTGGTCTGCTTTTACAGGATTTGAGGAAGAACTGAAAGGAAGTGGCAGCGTCATGTCAACATTTCTTACTGAGATCCGAAAGTTATTTGAATCTGCATTAAGTGTAAATGAGATCCAGGGAATCATTCTCAATCCGTGGAACAGGACTCTGATGCTGGACAAGACTCTGCTCCGTATTATACTTGGAAAATAAATCCGGCAATTAAATATTCAGAAAACTGAACCGGATGATGCTTTGGTCAGACCGGACAGAATTATGAAATAGATTCGCTCAAAGCGGGGAAGACTAAACTACATCAAGAATCGGGAGTGTAGGCATGGTAATGAAACGTTTGAGCGAATATTTATTTTTCTGGACATTAGGTGGTACATTATATTATTCTTTTGAAATGATATTCCGGGGATTTTCTCACTGGTCTATGTTTATGCTGGGCGGGTTCTGCCTGGTTTTCTGTATACAACAGGGCATTTGGACGGGATGGGATTCGCCCCTCTGGCTTCAGGTTTTATGGTGCAGCGTTTTTGTGACTACGGGGGAATTTATTACCGGGATTTTAGTCAACAAAGTGATGCACTGGCACGTATGGGATTACAGTGATCAGCCATTTCAGTTAATGGGACAGATCTGTATTCCTTTTGCAGTCTTATTTTCAGGATTATGCGTAGTGGGAATCTTTCTCGGAAGTTATCTGATGCATTTTTTATACGGAGAAAAAATTCCTCATTTTCATGTATTGTAAGAAGATGCTGCTGGCTGTTAAAAAGTGCAGTACGAACCAAATATGTAGATTAAGTACAGCCCGGATTCGTTATACAATAAAGTATCTGAAAGACGGGCTGATAATTTTCACCCAAAAAGAAAGGAAGGGAACCATGCAGACAAAAGATAGCGAAGAAGTTGTTGCACGGTTCGGAGCGAAATTAATTTGACGGAGAAGAAAAGATACTACAAAATGAAACGATACATAGAATGGGAAGAATTTGAACAGACTTTCCCGATCCGGTTAAATGCACAGCAAAAAAGTGCTGTGCAGAGTGTCAATGGTCCGGTTCTGCTGTTGGCAGTACCGGGTTCCGGGAAGACAACTGTTCTTGTAACCCGGCTTGGTTATATGATCTATTGCAAAGGAATTGATCCGGAAAAAATCCTGACTGTTACCTATACGGTGGCAGCAACGAAAGATATGTCCCGGCGGTTTGCCGGATACTTTGGAGAGGAACTGGCTGACCGACTGGAGTTCAGAACGATCAACGGGTTATGTGCAAAGATCATCAGTTATTATGGAAGAATGATCGGGAAGAAGCCTTTTGAACTGGTACAGAATGAGAAAATAACGGCAGGGATGCTGTCCATGATCTATCAACAGAGTGAACATGCATATGCAACGGAAAGTGACCTGAAGACGGTGCGTACTCTGATTACTTATATCAAGAATATGATGCTGACTGAGGAAGAAATCCTTGAACTAGATGAAGAAGCTGATCTGAAGATTTCCGTTATCTATAAAGAATATTGCCGGCAGTTACGTGCAAAAGGACTGATGGATTACGATGATCAGATGGTATATGCCTATACAATGCTGCGTTCCGTACCGGAACTGCTGAGGCATTTTCAGGAACTTTACCCTTATATCTGCGTGGACGAGGCACAGGATACCTCTAAAATCCAGCATGCCATCATTGCACTGCTGGCATCAGGATCGGAGAATCTTTTTATGGTGGGTGATGAAGATCAGAGTATTTATGGCTTCCGGGCGGCTTATCCGGAGGCTCTGCTCACATTTGAAAAAAATTATCCGGATGCAAAAGTCCTGTTGATGGAAGAAAATTTCCGGTCGGATGCCAGGATCGTTCTGGCGGCAGACCGGTTTATCCAAAAGAATACTCTGCGTCATGAGAAGCATATGAAAGCCGCCAGAAAACCGGCATCCGATATCAGAGAGATTTCATTAAGGAGCAGGAAAGCTCAGTATACATATCTTGCAAAGCTGGCAGAAGGATGCACCTCACAGACAGCTATTTTATATCGTGATAATGAATGCATCCTTCCACTGGTCGATCTGCTGGAGAGAAACGGAATACCTTATCAGATGCGGAATGCAGAACTTTCTTTTTTTTCACACCGTACCATACTGGATATCATCAATATCATAAAACTGGCTCAGAAGCCAATGGATACAGAAGCATTTCTGCAGATTTATTATAAAATCGGCACTTATCTCCGCAAGCAGGATGCAATCCGTATCGCCCGGATCAGTGAAGAAAAAAGAATCCCGGTCCTGGATGTGGCTGCAGAGGATCCTGATCTGAACGGTCATGTACTCGGTAGTGTACGGTCGATGCGGACACATTTGCAGAATCTATTGCAGGATTCAGGAGAACGTGCACTTTACAGGATTATGCAGTATATGGGATATCAGGAATATCTGAACCGTTCAGGGCTGAGTGACAGCAAGCTGGAAATTCTCAGGATTCTTGGAAGCAGGGCAGATTCCCCGATGGAACTTGCAGAACGACTGGAGCAGTTGAAAGTTCTGATCCGGGAGAAAGAACCGGATCGGAAATGTCCTCTGATCCTCTCCACGATCCATGCAAGCAAGGGATTAGAATACGACAGCGTTTATCTGATCGATGTGGCAGATGGAATTCTGCCTGAATCAATTCCACAGAATCTGCATCAGGCATCAGCAGAAGAGCTGAAAGCATATGAAGAAGAACGTCGGCTTTTTTATGTCGGAGTAACAAGGGCAAAGGACCATCTGACACTTTTTACGACCAACAGACCCAGTACATTCTGTTCAGAGTTTCTTGGGAAATCTTCCGTGACAGAAGAAGGCAGGAAAAATCTGATGCCGGTGGAAAGACCCTATGCCGCAGTCGCCGGCATCCGGCAGACAAAAGCTTCAGAAGAACTGTATTTCCGCCTGAAAGAGGAGTTGGGGACAGGTGTGATCGTGGAACATAAAAAATATGGAGAAGGTGTAGTGACCCAGTTGGATGACCGGCTTGTTCATATCATGTTCCAGGATGATACGCTTCGTATGATGGATCTCAAAATCCTGGCAAATGCAGGATTATTAAAAGTAAAGAAATAGAATCAGATCAGGAAATGAAAGAGGATCTGACAGAAAATCCTCAGAAGGGGGAACTTAACTTTGGAGAAAAATTTAACATCGAGCAGTGTCCTGAGAACGATCATTTATTTTGCACTGCCATATCTTTTATCTTATTTTTTACAAACGTTATATGGAATGGCCGATCTTTTTATTGTCGGACAGTTTTATGGAGTAGACAGTATCACAGCAGTCGCAAATGGCAGTCAGGTTCTGCATATGCTGACTGTGATTATTGTCGGTCTTGCCATGGGGACAACGGTGGCGATCGGTCGTGCAGTGGGTGGAAGAAGACTGGAAGATGCTGCCCATGCGATCGGGAATACGATCACTTTATTTATGATCGTTGCAGTGGTCTTTACAGCAGGACTTTTATGCTTTGTCCGTCCGATCGTTCTTTTAATCGGAACACCGGAACAGGCTATAGCGGGAAGTATCCGGTATCTGACGATCTGCTTTATCGGTATTCCATTTATTACAGCGTACAATATTATCAGTTCTATTTTCCGGGGAATGGGAGATTCCAAAAGCCCGATGTATTTTATCGGGATTGCCTGTATGGGAAATATTGTACTTGATTATTTCTTTATCGGTGCAATGCAGCTCGGACCGGCGGGAGCTGCACTGGGGACAACGCTGTCCCAGACATTCAGTGTGATCATTGCCCTGATCTCAATGATGAAAAGAAAGACCGGGATTCATCTGAAAAAAACTGATTTCCGTCCGAATAAAAAAGTAATGTGGCAGATCTTGCGGGTAGGATTCCCGGTTGCAATCCAGGACGGCTGTATCCAGATTGCTTTTATCATCATTACAGTCATTGCAAACCACAGAGGTCTGAATGATGCAGCAGCAGTTGGAATCGTTGAAAAAATGATCAGTGCGATCTTTATCATTCCTTCGTCCATGCTGGCAACTGTCTCCGCACTTTCTGCACAGAATATCGGGGCAGGAAGGCATGACCGGGCATCACAGACCCTGAAATATGCGACGATCATTACTACAGGTTATGGCCTGATCATGACAGTACTGATCGAATTGACCGGGAAGAATCCGGTTGGATTATTTACTAACGATACGGTTGTCGTTTTACTTGGAACGCAGTATTTGAGCGGATATATTATTGACAGTATCTTTGCCGGTGTACATTTCAGCTTCAGTGGTTATTTTGCAGCATATGAAAAATCCTATATTGGATTTATCCATAATATCATTGCCATTGTGCTTGTACGTGTACCCGGCTCTTATCTGGCGTCAAAAATGTTCCCGGATACATTGTTTCCGATGGGACTTGCAGCACCTGCAGGCTCACTGCTGTCTGTACTGATCTGTATCGGAGCCTATCTGTGGATGAAGAAAAAAGGAACTTACGGAGAGCAGAAAATTAGTTCGGATAAAATGTAAGAATGGAGCAGAATTATGACAAAGAAGGAATCCGGTTATAAAGTTATTGTCTCAGAGTCTTTGGTTGATTATATCGGACAACGAACAGATTATGCCAATATTGGGAAAAAATATGGCTTTACAGCCCGTTGGAATCTGAAGGATGTTCCCTTTCTGGTTCAGGACGGCCTGTCGGAAGAACAGGCGGAAAGCTTAAAGCTGGAACTGAGAAATATCGGCATGACGGCACAGATCATGGAAAGTGAAGAAAAAGTGCAGATAAAAAAGAAAAATGGCTTTTTATCAGTATTTAAGAAACGAAAATAAAGATAAACCGTAAGGTTTTTCGATAACTCAGCATAAATTTAACATTCATACACGATTTGACCCGCCCCGATATGAGCATCAAAGTCGGGGACTTTTGGCCCCCGACATATTTAACATAGATTTAACATGAACTTGATACAGAATGCATATGAGTTTTCTACAATGCTGTCGTAGCGTTGGAGAACAGACACAATAACATTGCAAACTATCAAAAGATATGAGAGGGATCGTTATGAATGAAAAACTACAGATAGCATTCGGACTCCTGGGGGGTCTGGCAATCTTTATTTATGGAATGAATATGATGAGTGAATGCCTGCAGAAAGCTGCCGGCGAAAAAATGAAAAGCATTCTTGCACTTCTGACAAAGAATCCATTGCTCGGAGTACTTGCCGGAGCTGTTACGACTGCAGTACTGCAGAGCAGCAGTGCAACAACGGTGATGGCAATCGGATTTGTGAGTGCCGGACTGATGAGCCTGCCGCAGGCAATTTCGATTATTTTTGGTGCAAATATCGGAACTACGATGACGGCACAGATCATTGCTTTTAAGATCAGTGACTATATTTACATTATCATTTTTATTGGATTTATTATTGCTTTTGTAACAAAATCAGAAAAAATAAAAAGTATCGGACAGACCATCTTTGCGTTCGGACTTCTTTTCCTCGGAATTGAAACCATGGGAGATGTTATGAAACCGCTGGCTTCCAGTCAGGTCTTTACAGACCTGATCGGAAAAGTCGCACATATTCCGGTTTTAGGTGTCGGGGTTGGTACACTGATGACTCTGGTGGTACAGAGCAGCAGTGCAACCATCGCAGTCCTTCAGAATTTTGCTGCACAGCCGGGGGCGGACGGAATGACAAGTATTCTTGGCCTTGCCGGTGCAATCCCGATCCTGCTCGGTGATAACATCGGAACTACGATCACGGCACTTCTTGCAAGTATCGGACAGAGCAAAGATGCAAAAAGAACAGCAGTAGCTCATTGTATTTTTAATATTTCAGGCTGCTTTCTTTTTATCTGGTTTGTAAAGCCATTTGCAGCACTGATCCAGTATATTTCTCCAAAAGGACCTGAGATTGAAGTGATCTCCAGACAGATCGCAAATGCACATACTGTATTTAACATTACCATGACGCTGATCTGGGTCTGCCTGATCAATGTAATGGTCAAGATCGTTATGATGCTGATTCCTGACGGAAAAAGCAAAGAGATCGATCCTGCCCGCCCATTATACCTGGATGAAAAGATCATCAGCCAGCCGATAGCTGCACTGCAACTGGTTGCAAAAGAGATTCTTCATTTAAGCGATATGGTGAAAGAAGCAGTGAAAGATACGATTTCCATTGTAAAGACGGAAGAGACCAGCCGTATGAATGCACTTACAGAAAAAGGGCATCAGATCCAGACACTGGCAGACCGGATCACAGAATATCTTGCCCTGCTCTTTTCTTCAGGAACCATGACGGAGCAGCAGGCGTCTCAGACTGCCAGTCTGATGTATGTTTTAAGTGATGTAGAGCGTATAGGAACCTTAAGTGTTGAGATTGCCGGATGTATACAGGAAAAGGCAGATCATCAATATAAATATACAGAAGAGGCAATGGATGAGCTGCAAAAGAGTCTGAAAACCCTTGAAAAGATGTTTGATGATTCGATGAAAGCATTGCAGAACCGTGACTCTGTGCAGGTCGAAAAGTTGATCAAGCGGAAGGATAAGATCATTGATCTGGATATTAAAATGCGAAAGGCTCATATCCAGCGTGTAAATAAAGGAAAATGTAAATCGAGTATGACAGCACCATTTACTAATATTCTTCATCTGATCGACCGTATGGGCAACAGTTGCGTAAATCTTGCGGATGTGGCAACGAATGAGATCAGCCTCGAGTATTTTATGGTGCAGCATTAGAAAATAAAGATCAGATCAGGTTATCAGATCATATATGAGATTACGGTGGGATCAGGGACAGAACAGAGCGTTCCTGGTCCTGTTTTTTATGAGGGCAGCGGGGGTAAATCGCAAAGTGTATTTTCTCCGTTATATGATGGGGGTAAAAAATGTGCTATAATCATCTTTGAAATTTTCAAAAGCAGAAGGAGAAAATGACAATGAATCTGATCAATCAGTTTGGAAGGACGGTGAGCAGTGAATCTTTAAAAGATCCTGAAAAAGCCCGCCGTCTTCTTCTTATGGGATACAGGCTTCAGGAGAAACGGCTGAAGTTTTTCCCAGATAAAAATCTTCCCGATTCTGCACATTATGTGGCACGAATCGTTATGAAAAATATTATTCATGCACTTGCCCGACCGGAAAATGCAGCTATGGTCAGCATTTTTGTTCCGGGAGAACTGCTGACCGCAGCGGGGCTGACCCCTTATTCAGTGGAGGCGTTATCCTGCTTTCTTGCCGGTACAAAGTGTGAGCAGGCATTTCTCAGAAAGACAGAAGAAGAGGGATTCCCGGAAACGATGTGTTCCTATCATCGGGTATTTTTAGGAGCTGCTTTAACAGGAATTTTACCAAAACCGAAATGTACGGTGTATACCAATCTTGCCTGTGACGGCAATATGATGACCTTTCCTTATCTGAAGCAGACGTATGAACTGCCTGGATTTTATATTGATGTGCCATATGAGAAAAATCAGGATTCTGTCCGGTATGTTGCGGGACAGTTACGGGAACTGAAGCGATTCCTGGAAGAAGTGACAGGAAAAAAGATACCTGAAGAGGCAGTGCAGAAGGCAGTTTCAAATAGCCGGAAAGCAGCCGTCAATTATCAGAGGCAGCTTGCATTACGGAAAGATCATGATCCTGTTTCCTCCATGACGAATGAACTTTATGCGATCTTTATGTGTCATCTGCTGGCGGGATCAGAAGCGTCTGTCAAATATACGGAACTGTTACTGGAAGATGTAAAGAAAGCTCCGAAAGGGGCAGGACTTCATGTTCTGTGGATGCATATTATGCCATTTTTGCAGGAACCGGTAATGGAAGTTTTCAATTACAGTGATACAATCCACATCAGTGCCTGTGATTTTGTCGCAGACGGATTTCAGATGATGGATGCTTCAGATCCCTATGAGGCGATGGCAGCGAAAATGGTCAACTGTATTTATAACGGAGCGGTAGATAAGAGAATTGAAATGGCAGAACGTCTTGCCAAAATAACAAATGCAGATGGTGGAATCTTATTTGCCCACTGGGGATGCAAAGGAACGATCGGAGCCTCCGGTCTGATCAAAAGTTCACTGGAAGCAGCAGGACTTCCGACCATGATCCTGGATGGCGATGGATGTAATCCTGCCAATACAAGTGATGGACAGGTTTCTACAAGACTTCAGGCATTCGTGGAAATGCTGGAAGAGAACAGGGAGGGAAAATCGCATGATACATTATGTTTGTAAATATACCCCGGTAGAACTGTTCCGGGGATTCGGTGAGGAATGTGCGGTTCTGGAGGAAATGCCGGAAAATTTTGAACAGTCTGATCAGATTGCACATGCAAATTTATGCGGTTTTGGAAAATCAGTGATCCAGGCAGTCCTGGAGGGGAAAGCCGATCAGCTTGTACTTGTAAACTGCTGTGATTCCATGCGTCGCGTGTACGATATTGTAAAAAATACCGGAAAATGTAACTTCTTATATATGCTGGATCTTCCTCATGAAGATAATGAATGTGAAAAAGTTAAATTTGCCGGTTCGATCCAACGTCTGAAAGAGGCATATGAAAAATACTCCGGGAAAAAATTTGACCGGACACTTTTCCTGAAGGCTTTCGCAAAGACATCTGCGAGCAGAACTTCTTATATTGGTGTACTTGGAGTGCGTGTCAGTGGAATCCTTGAAAAAATGATCCGGGACAATCTTCATATGGATGTAAGAAATCTGACCTGTACCGGTGGGCGAAACCTGGCAGTTCTTCCTGAAGAAATGCAGGAAATGGAAGAAGACAGGCTGTTGCTTGCATATGCAGATGCACTGCTTGGACAGATGCCATGCTTTCGGATGAATAACAATACAAGAAGAAACCAGCTTTATTTAGACCCGGATTTAAAAGGAATTATTTACCATACGATCAAGTTCTGTGATTATTATGGATTTGAATACGCAAGTATTAAAAAGAACATCCAGGTGCCACTCCTTAAGATCGAGACAGATTTTACAAGTCAGAGTGCCGGACAGCTTTCAACCAGAATCCAGGCATTTTCAGAAACGATCGAAGGGTCAGAAGATATGAATCCTGAAAAGGAAATCAGCAGGGAGGAAAGAGAAAAAATGAAATCAGGAGTTTACTATGTAGCCGGAATCGACAGTGGTTCTACCAGTACAGACGTTGTTATTCTGGATCAGGACGGGAAAATCAAATCCACTATGATCATTCCTACAGGTGGCGGAGCAATGATGAGTGCAGAGAAGAGTCTGGATCAGGCAATAGAAAAAGCCGGTATCAAAAAAGAGGATCTCGTGCGGATCGTTACCACCGGTTACGGTCGTGCCTATATAGACAGCGGGGATGACAGCATTACTGAGATCACCTGTCATGCAAAAGGAGCAAATCGATATCGGAGGACAGGATATCAAAGCAATCAGTATTGATGAACATGGTGCAGTTAAAAATTTCCTGATGAATGATAAATGTGCTGCCGGAACAGGACGTTTCCTTGAGATGATGGCAAGGACACTCGGACTTTCTTTGGAAGAAATGAGCGTAAAAGGATTGGATTGGAAAGAAAATGTAGTTATCTCAAGTATGTGTACAGTTTTTGCAGAATCAGAGGTTGTATCCCTGGTTGCCCAGAATAAAGAGGTGTCAGATATTATTCACGGACTGAATGTATCTGTCGCATCCAAAGTAGGGGCACTTGCCGCAAGGCTTGGAAAAAATAATCCGGGTGAATATATGATGACCGGTGGTGTCGCCAAAAATCAGGGAATCATCCAGGCACTGGAAGAAAAGCTCGGAGCGAAGCTCTATATCTGTGATGAGGCACAGCTTTGTGGGGCTCTGGGTGCAGCAATTTTTGCTTATGAAAAATGTAAAGTACAAAAGATATAATAAAGAAATAAAACAATGAAGAGAACGTTTGTTCTAAAAATAACTTGCATTGCGAAACGTATGTTTGTATAATAGGACTATGAGTACAGAATTTATAAATAGCAATTATACAATACAGGAAAAACTGCAGATTCTCGCAGATGCAGCCAAATATGATGTCGCATGCACATCCAGCGGTTCAAGCCGCCGGGGAAAGAAAGGAGAACTCGGCAATGCTGAAGCATGTGGCATCTGTCATAGCTTTGCGGCAGACGGAAGATGTATTTCTCTGCTCAAGATCCTGATGACGAATCATTGTGCTTATGACTGCAAGTACTGCATCAACCGTGCCAGTAATGATGTCAAAAGAGCAACCTTTACACCGGAAGAGATCTGTGAGCTGACCATAGAATTTTATAAGCGTAATTATATTGAGGGACTGTTCCTGAGTTCCGGTGTTCTGAAGAATCCCTCTTATACGATGGAGAAAATGTGTGAGACGTTGTTATTGCTTCGGACAAAGTACCATTTTAATGGTTATATCCATGTAAAGACGATTCCCGGTGCTTCTGATGAACTGCTCGCAGCGGCCGGTTATCTTGCAGACCGTATCAGTGTGAATTTAGAACTGCCTACAGAAGCAGGACTTCGTACACTGGCACCCAACAAAACGATGCAGACCATTCTGAATCCCATGGGAAAAGTGCAAAGTACGATCGCCTCTCACCGGATGGCAATCGGTAAGACAGCTCATATGGAACGAAGTCTCGGGAACCGATATTTAGATCACGGGATTTTTTCGGAAAATTCCAGACAGAGATTCAGAAAAAGCCTGAGTATGGGGAATACAGTGTCAGAAGCCCCCCTTGTTTCGCTATCGGAAAATGAACTACCTATCTCATTGAAGAACGGAAAGAGACCGGCATCAGAATATGTACTGGGATGGGAGAATGCCACCCAGTTGGCACCACAGGATATGTCAAAGTTAAAGCGTAGCTTTGCTCCGGCAGGTCAGAGTACTCAGATGATCATAGGAGCTACCGGTGAAAGCGATTATACACTATTGCAGACAACGCAGGCACTTTATCAGGGGTTTGACCTGAAGCGTGTCTTTTATTCAGCATACATCCCGTTAAATGAAGAGGCAGTATTACCGCAGATCGGTACACCTCCGCCTCTTCTGCGTGAACACCGGTTATATCAGGCAGACTGGCTTCTCCGGTTTTACGGATTCCAGGCAGGAGAACTGCTGTCCCCGGAAAAGCCGGATTTCAATGAACTGGTAGATCCAAAGTGTGACTGGGCATTGCGGCATCTGGATCAATTCCCTGTGGAAGTGGGGACTGCAGACTATGCCGTCCTGCTTCGTGTTCCCGGGATTGGTCCAAAGTCAGCCGGCCGGATCGTAAATGCAAGACGTTATGGAAGACTGGATTTCCCCAGCTTAAAGAAAATGGGAGTAGTATTAAAGAGAGCCCATTATTTTATTACCTGCCAGGGAAAGCAGATGTACCATACGCCGATTGAAGAAAATTATATCATCCGGCAACTGGTTCATACAGATAAAAAAGAATTGTGGGAGACTCAGCATGCCAATGAATCATTTTCACAGATGACCCTGGCAGATTTTGGAATCCGATAGGAGCAGAAGATTATGAAAATATATACTTGCAAAGACCGGCTTGAAGATATTCTGACCTGTATTTATGATGCATGGTCAGCGGCACTGCAGGTCGGACACGACCAGATACAGTTAAGAAAAGAACCGGTATTTCAGCAGACAATCTTTGATGAATATATTCATGTGGATGGAGATACTTCCAAAGCAGAAAAAGTGATCCGGTCCATCCGCAGGGATATCTCGGATGAAGCTTATCTGTATGTGTATTATGCATCATTGTCTGATGAGGAAGATGCACTTCAGGCAATTTATCAGTTCCTGCGAGTTGGATTTGCCACAGGAAGCAGTGTATTGGAGCAATATGCGAATCCATCTGTGATGCGGATCGTAGAACTGCGGAGAAAAGTTGGAAACGAATGTCATCATTTCCGGGAATTTGCACGATTTGAGTCTTTAAATGGAAGCGTTTACGTCAGCCATTTAGAACCGAAAAGTGATGTGATCATGCTGGTTGGCAGACATTTTGCGGATCGTATGCCCTCAGAACACTGGATGATCATTGATGATAAACGGAAGATTGCATGTATCCATCCGAAAGACGGGACAAATTACCTGCGTTATCTGACAGATGAAGAATTCGATACACTGCAAAAGACAGAAGAATATACAGATACATATACCGATCTCTGGAAAACCTTTTTCCATGCGGTCGGTATCAAAGAAAGAGAAAATTATATCTGTCAGAGGAATCTGTTCCCGAAATGGAAACGGAAGCATGCGGTGGAGTTCAGGGAATAAGCCGAAGAGCTGGCGGTTTATAAATCCCCGGAATCTGATTGACTTTCTTTTGCGTTGAAATTTTGGCATTTTTAAGATAGGATTAATTTATGAGGCAAAGAAAACTATTCTAAAAAACAGGTTTGGAATCGAATGGAATAGTCCTGTTGATTTGAATCCCATGGTAATATTTGATTAAAAACGGATTTAGAAATAACGAAGTTTTTACTACTTGTATTAATTGAACGAAAGATAAGAGAGAGATAGCATGAAGACAGTCAGAGTAGTAGCAGGGATTATCATCGAAGATGGTAAAGTTTTTGCAACGCAGCGTGGATATGGAGAATTTAAAGACGGATGGGAATTTCCAGGTGGAAAGATTGAGCAAGGTGAGACACCGGAAGAAGCAGTTGTAAGAGAAATCATGGAAGAACTGGATACAGAGGTCGAAGTGAAAGAATTATTCGATACTGTAGAGTATGATTATCCAAAGTTTCATTTATCAATGGACTGCTTTATCTGTAAGATTAAAAAAGGAGATCTTGTACTGAAAGAGCATGAGGCAGCAAAATGGCTGGCGAAAGAGACTTTGCATACGGTGGA
>OBJG01001768.1_pt1 | contig 15164 bp, 19 predicted proteins | sample 1517941 | NCBI WGS metagenome assembly OBJG01 (sample SAMN04571712, study PRJEB22368) | human gut metagenome | biome: human gut; material: stool | host: Homo sapiens | place: Luxembourg | collected 2012-09-21
CTTTGGAAACCGCAAGCTTTTGAAAAAGCTTGAGCAAAACTTTTAATTGTCTTAGAAAAGTCTGTTAGTTATTAAGAAAGAATTATATCACTTAATGGTTTTCTATCCTTGCTGTGTCTATCCGGGCTTTTTGCTTCGCCATCAGCATATCCTATTGCAAGAAGATTGATAGGTTCAATTTCTTTTGGGATATTAAATTCTTCTTTTATAACCTGTGGCTTAAATCTGCCTATCCAGAGTGTGCCTAATCCAAGCTCTGTTGCCATAAGCATCATATGGTCTGTGACGATAGTTGCGTCTATGTCGCCAAATTCTTTGCCATCGTATTTACGCTTCCAAGATGCTGAAGTATCATTGCAGACAATCAGAACACAAGGGGCATTATAAAAATTAGTTGCTTTAGAAACCTTTTCTAAACCTTTTGCATCAGTTACAACAATAATTTTTGTAGGTTGGTAGTTTACTGCTGATGGAGCAATTCTGCCTGCTTCAAGTATTGTGTCTAATTTTTCTTTTTCAATAGGCTTTTCGCTGTATGAGCGTACAGAATATCTTTTCTTTGCTAATTCTAAAAAGTTCATATTGAACCTCCGAGTATTTTATTTACCTGATTATATCATAAATTAGAAAAATATTGAATATGCTTATAAAGTTTACATATAAGAAAAATACATTTTCCACTTTTTAGCATATGCTTCGGTTGTAGAACCTTTTTTAGCTCTTAGTGTAACCTGAGTATTAGGGAAGATGGATTCATTCTTATCATATGAACTTTTAAATTTCATATTACTGTTTTCTATAGTACAGGTATTAAGCATTGTGCAATCACCAAAGGCAAGAAAATTGAGTGTTTCTACACTTTCTGGAAGTGTGATTTTTCTAAGACCGCTACATTTATAAAAAGCATTGGATTTTATCTCTTTAATAGTATTTGGAAGTGTTATATCATTTAGAGATTTACAACCTGAAAATAGTGATTCACTGATTTCTGTAATACCTGAAGGAATTTCTATTTTTTGAAGCGATGTACATTCAAGAAAAGCCTCTTTAGAAATAGTTTTGATATTCTTTGGAAGTATTACTTCTGTAACTATACCATTTCTTTGGAAAGCACCAACTTCAATTTTCGTTACACTATCAAGTATAGTATATGATGAATTTGATTTATAAGATGGGTAGAAAAGAAGTTCAGTTTTAGATTTATTATACAATACACCATCAACAGAAGCAAAGTAACGGTTACCTTCATCAACATATATATTTTTCATATAAATGCAATCATAGAAAGGATTCATATTGCAGCTTTTGTTGTTAAGAGATATTGATTGAATATTTTTAGATATAGTTACACTTTTAATTTGTGAACAGCCTGAAAATGCCATAGGGTCGATTCCAGTTATAACTTTATTTGAATATTTCTCTGGTATTACTAAATCCTCAAGCTTGCCCTTATATCCGACTATGTGTAATGTACCGCTTTGATACTCTTTATAGACATAGTTTTTTTCATCTTCTTTAAGTTCTGCAGCACGAAGTTCTTCGGCGGTAGGTTCGTGAGAACTTTCTGAATCTGATGATGCATTAATATCGACTGAGTTTTCAATAATACCATCTGTTGAAAGACTGCTCTTTTTTGCGACATCAAGCATAGAGAATATAACTACTCCAGCAATAACAACAAAAGCTACTCCTATGATTGTAGCTATACCCGCAGTTGATTTAAAGAAATTTCCGATTTTTGAAAGAGAAGAATTTTGCTTGTCTGTTTTTTTATTCTTTTGCTTTGTGGCGTTATCTATACTAAAATTAGCTTCTACCACACGCTGGTATGATTGTGGCTTTTTAGGAATATTATTTGATGGTTGTTCTGAAACTTCTTGAACATTCTGAGACTGCTCTACAACTGTTTCTTGCTGAACTGGTTGTTGTGCTTGCTCATAAGGGTTTGAATACTCTTGCTGAACTGGTTGTTGTGCTTGCTCATAAGGGTTTGCATATTCTTGCTGAACTGGCTGTTGTGCTTGCTCATAAGGGTTTGCATATTCTTGCTGAACTGGCTGTTGTGCTTGTTCATAAGGGTTTGAATACTCTTGCTGAACTGGTTGTTGTGCTTGCTCATAAGGGTTTGAATACTCTTGCTGAACTGGCTGTTGTGCTTGCTCATAAGGGTTTGCATACTCTTGCTGAACTGGCTGTTGTGCTTGTTCATAAGGGTTTGAATACTCTTGCGGAACTGGTTCTTGGACTTGCTCAGTAATTTTTGTTTCTTGTGCTTGTTCTTTGGATGCGTCAGGAGATGGAATATTTAAAATTGCTTGTATATCATTTTTTTCTTCAATGATAGGTTCTGCATTTGTAGGTGGTGTAATAATACTGCTTATAGGTGGTGCTGGGTGAAATAAAAATTGAGATTTTGCTAATTCCATAAGTGTAAAGGGAACTGCACCGAGAGATACTGAACGCATTAATCTGCCTTCTGATTCAGCTTTTGCAATTTCTTTTTTTATTCCCTCTCTTGCATATGAGAGTATGCACATTACTGTGTTTTCTGGCAAATCTAATGTTGAAACGATTGCAGATAAAGACATTTCCTGATAGTAGTGCATTATGATAAGAAGTCGTTGGTCATCAGGCAAATTTTCGATTATTCCTTTCACAACATTTCGTGTGTCCTTATCGTCTATGGTTTCTTGTGGAAGTTGGTCGAAATTATCTTCATCATTCCATTCAAATTTTTCAGCAACATTATTAAAAGCATCTGGATTTTTTTCTGTGATAGATATATAAGCAGAATATGAGGCAATTCTGTTTAGCCATACATCAAAGATTTCTGGTTTTTTAAGAGAAGTTAAATTTTCAAATGCGTTTGTATAGCTCTCTTTCATGATGCTTATTGCTTCTTGTTCATTTTTAGTTATATTTAGTATTGCAAAAAATAGAGCATCTTTAGTAAGATTATAAAGTGTTTCATATGCGGTTTCATCACCCGATAAAGCACCATGAACATATCTTGAAAAGTAGTTATTCATAATAAAACCTCCAAGTTATACATATTTTATATATAAATATGTATAGCTAATAAAATTTTAAAAATAAAAAGCTATTTAAAAGTCATGCTTAATTATTTTTATACTATTTATATTTTAACTAAAAGGTCTGAAAATTTCAATCTGTTTAGAGGAATTATAGCAAATAAATATTATATTTTTTTATTGATTACGCTTTTTATTGAAAGTTTAGAGTTTAAATGTTAAAATTATATTGTTTGTTTCAATAGGTAATATTTAAATTTAAATTATTATGGAAATGGAGAAATAATATGTCACTTAAAAACAGAGAATATCCTCGTGCGGAAATCTCAAGAAAAGCTGAAACTTCACTTATTGGTGGAAGTACATGGGTTTATGATACAGAGGTTAAAAAGATTTTCGGAGAAATTGAAGATGGAAATCTTATAGATGTTGTAAACAATCGTGGAAGATATATGGGCACAGGATATTATAACTCTCACTCGAAAATTCGTATAAGAGTTATTTCGCAAAATGCAAATGACCACTTTGATTATTCGTTCTATGAACGCAGAGTAAGATATGCTTGGGAGTATCGCAAGACGGTTATGCGTGATGACCTTAATTGCTGTCGTGTTATATTCGGAGAGGCTGATGGTTTCCCTGGGCTTACTGTTGATAAGTTTGATGATATACTTGTAACCCAGACACTTTCTCTTGGAACAGAGCGTGTTAAGCCTTTGATTTTTAAGGCACTTGTTAAAGTCCTTGCGGAAGATGGCTTTAATATTCGTGGAATATTTGAGAGAAATGATGTTGGTATTCGCCGTCTTGAAGGTATGGAAGAAAACAAAGGCTTCTTTAAGCTCGATGGACTTGATATTCCAGATTCAACTGAGGTAACTATTGTAGAAAATGGAATTAAGTATTATGTAGATTTTGAAAATGGTCAGAAAACAGGATTTTTCCTTGACCAGAAATTTAACCGCAGAGCGGCCGCAAAACTGGCAAAGGGCAGACGAGTTCTTGATTGCTTTACACATACAGGTTCTTTTGCACTTAACTGTGCTTATGGTGGGGCAGAACATGTTTGTGCCGTTGATATTTCTGAGGAGGCAGTTGGTTTTGCAAAGAGAAATGCCGAACTTAATGGTCTTGAGGATAAGATGAGCTTTAAAGCAGTTAATGTTTTTGATTTGTTGCCTAATCTTCCAACAGCAGATGAAAAATATGATTATGTTATTCTTGACCCGCCTGCTTTTACAAAATCTCGTGCAACTGTTGATAGTGCTATTCGTGGATATAAAGAAATAAATCTTCGTGCTATGAAGCTACTGCCAAGAGGTGGTTATCTTGCTACCTGCTCCTGTTCGCACTTTATGACAGATGAGCTTTTCCGTACAATGCTTAAATCAGCTGCGTTTGATGCTCATGTTGAGCTTCGTCAGATAGAGGCTCGTCAGCAAGCTCCTGACCACCCAATACTCTGGAATATGCAGGAAACAAATTATCTCAAATTCTATCTTTTCCAAGTTGTTTAATGACTTTAAATAGAAAATTCGCACAGGCTTTTTAATGGCTTGTGCGAATTTTTTATTTTAAATCTTTTTATGTAATAAATTTTTATATTTATTATCAAAATATTATAAGGAGTCACTTGGCTTTTGCAAGAATATTATGTTAATGTGCTGGATTATTATGTTTATTTTTCTGAAAATCGGACAAGAATAATATTGCCGGCACAAAATAAAATTTCGGAGAGTGAAAGCTGTGAATATTAAACGAGGAGATATATATTATGCGGATTTAAGCCCTGTTGTAGGCTCTGAACAGGGTGGCGTAAGACCTGTTTTGATTATTCAGAATGACATCGGCAACAGATATAGTCCAACTGTAATTGCTGCGGCTATCACAAGCCGAAGCACTAAAGCAAATCTGCCAACTCATATTCGTCTTATGGCTAATGAAAGCGGTCTTGCTAAAGATTCTGTTGTGCTTCTTGAACAGATTCGTACAATAGATAAACGCAGATTAAAAGAGCGTATGGGTTCTCTCGACCTCGGCGAAATGGGAAAGGTCGATGAGGCACTTTCTATTAGTTTTGGTTTGGGTGTTGAACACAATTCGATTACATAAAATAATATGTAATCGTAGAATTTCGATTTAAAATATTTAGGAATACTTTTAAGGGGGATTTTTATGGATAGTAAAAATATTAATAAGGTTGATTTAAACAAGGCAAAACATTATCCTAATGATAAGGAAACAGAAGCTCGTGAAGAAGCTTTAAAACAATTTAATCCTGTTCCAAGTACAACAGATTGTACAGGGCTTATTCCTTTTGCAGCACAGGATGAGAAAGAACTTGAATCATATCGTGAGATAATTCAATATACACCGCCATATGAAAAATAATTATAGGTATTGCTATGATAAATATAAAAATCTTGGGAAAGAATAAAGAGCTTTTTAACTGCGTTTGTAATTCTATTGAACATTATGGTGATATGCTTTGCAAACGCAGAAGTATTTCTATATCCACCGCCTCGGAAACTTTCAATGAGCTTTCGGGTAATTCTATCGCAGTTTTTTGCAGCGATTTCAAAGGGAAAATATATGGAGAAAACTTCCTTGCAATATTTTCTTCTGAAAATCGCAATGCAATAGATATGCTTAATGGAAGTGGCAATATTGCAATTTCGTGTGGAATGTCACTAAAAGATACATTTAGTACTGCAAGCATTACTGATGAAGTAAGTATGGTAAGTTTGCAAAGAGCAATATGCACGATTGATGGTGAAATTATAGAGCCAAGAGATTTTTATATAAAGAGCAGTTATGAGCTTTATTCATCTTTAGCGACAAGTGCAATTCTTATTTTACTTGGAGCTATACCAGAAGAAGGTTTTGAATTTTAAGATAAAAATTCCATAAGCGCTAAAATTTACATTTAATATTAAGCTGATAACGACATAATATAATAATGCAAACGCAAAACAACAAAATCAAAAATTTAAACATCAAAAAATCTTAAAAACAAAGGAGAAATAATTATGTCAAGCAGCAACAATAATCAGCTCAATGTACCACAGGCAAAGGAAGCTATGGAACGCTTTAAGATGGAATGTGCAAGCGAAGTAGGCGTCAACCTCAAGCAGGGTTATAACGGTGATATTTCTGCAAGAGAAGCAGGTTCAGTAGGCGGTCAGATGGTTAAAAAGATGATTGAAGCTTATGAGAACGGTATGAAATAAAAAGTGCATTAAAGTACCTTGATTTAAACCTATAAACAAATTAAAAATAGACTCAAAAAGTGTGGTAGAGAATACTCTATCACACTTTTGATTTTGCTGAAAATTGTAGCTTTATAAATTAAAATATGCTATACTAAGCTAAATAATTTGATAAGGGGTAATTTGGTATGATAGATAATTTTGCCGAGCTTGAGATTCAATGTAAGCAGTGTCAGAAGTGTGGTTTATGCGAAACTCGTACAAATGTTGTTTTTGGGGTAGGAACTCCTGATGCGGAGGTTATGTTTATCGGAGAAGGCCCTGGACAAAATGAGGACGAGCAAGGAGAACCTTTTGTTGGCAGAGGTGGAAAACTTCTTGATAAAATGCTTGAGGCTATCGACCTCGACCGAAAAAAGAATATCTATATTGCAAATATTGTAAAATGCCGTCCTCCTAAAAATCGTGACCCACTTCCAGAGGAACAGACAGCTTGTGTAGATTGGTTGAGAAATCAGTTTGCATTAATTCGTCCAAAGATTATTGTATGCCTTGGCAGAATTGCTGCTGCAAAAATTATAAAGCCAGATATTAAAATTACAAAAGAGCATGGAATTTTCTTTGAAAAGGGCAATGTACTTATGATGGCAACCTTACACCCTGCGGCTTTGTTGAGAAATCCCAATAACAAGCCGGCCGCATTTGAGGATTATCTTAAATTGCAAGAAAAGATAAAGGAAATTTGTGACCATACATATGAGGATTAATTTATATTTAAGGTGGGAAATTTAAATGAAAAATCCAAAGGTTTTAGCGTTTTATATTGTGGCTATAATAATTATTGTTGCAGTGGCGATTCTTGCATTAACAGTTTCAGGAAATTCTGGTGCTTTTTATCTGTGCCTTGGAATTATAGCTGGAGTAGTTGCTATTATTTTGTCAAAGCTTATTATGAGCAGGAAATCTAAGAAAAAATAAAAGGAGTGCTTAAAATGCCATTTATTGAATTGAAAACATCTGTATCTATATCAAAGGAAAAAGAAGCTGAACTTAAATCAGCTTTTGGTGAGGCTATTGCTATTATTCCTGGTAAGAGTGAACAATGGCTTATGCTGAATTTCTGTGATGAACAGAGAATGTGGTTTAAGGGTTCTGACGAATCTTGTGCAATACTTGAGGTTAAGATTTATGGTGGCTCATCTGCTAAGAATTATGATAAGCTGACTGCTGAACTGACAGAAATTGTTTCAGATAAGCTTGAAATTTTAAGTGATAGAATTTATGTAAAGTATGATGAAATAGAGTATTGGGGCTATGCTGGTAGTAATTTTTAATTAAGTTATCTGCTTGCAGACAAATATGCTCCAAAATTGCACAATTATGAACCATATATTGATGAATAACAATTAAATGCTTATGAAGATATTTTTTGAAAGAGTTGTTTGTAAAAATTAGTATTATTTAACAAAATATTACAAAATAAATGCCGAATAATAATAGTAATTTCACTAAAATCACTATTGAAAAAAATTATATAAGATATATCACCCAATATATTTTATAATATAAGCGAAAAAATGTTACTATTTCACAAAATAATAAATCAAAAATAAAGATACTTAATATAGTTTATAAATGATTAATTGTAAATTTATTGTGTATAATACAATATATGCTCTTGATTTTATTTTATATTATGTTATAATAATAGTGACATTTAGAAAAGAAAGGTGATTACTTATGGGCAGAACTTTAGGAAAAGAATCCAACCATTCTTTTGAGGATTACTTCAAGAGAGCTACCAGTCCTATGCTTACATTGTTTCTTCTTAACGAAAAGCCAATGTATGTATATAAGCTTTCTCAGGAGCTTGAAAAACGCAGCAACAAGGTTTATAAAATGAATTTCCTTTATCCTGTACTATATCGTCTTCAGGAGCAGGGCTATGTTGTAGAGTATTCTCAAGAGATTACTGAAAGCCACAGAACTCGTAACTACTATGCTATTACTGATGAAGGTAAGCAATATCTCAAGAAAATGATAGAGCAATATAAGGGACTTCTTAGTGCTGTTGATGTTATTATGAATAATGAAACAAATAAAGAAGCTTTAGAAAATGAGAATGTTTGAGTCGGATAGCTTTTAAATGTTGGATTTATATCGAAAACTTTGATACCGTATGCTTTATAAAAGTATACGGTATTTTTTTGTTTAATTTTATCATTGATAATTGATAACTTTTGTGTTAAAATATATAATATATAAAACCGATAGACTTTGAGGTGATAGTGTGAAAATTTCTACAAAGGGTAGATATGCTGTAAGATTTCTTGTTGATTTGGCAGAACATAAAAAGGATGGCTTTATTGCACTTAAGGATGTTGCAGAGCGTCAGAATATATCAAAAAAATATCTTGAACAGATTGTGCCTCTTTTGAATAAATCCGGTATTCTAAAAGCTAATCGTGGTTATCAAGGTGGATATATGCTTGCAAAAGACCCAAAGAAACTTACTATTTGTGAGATTCTAAAAATTACTGAGGGCAGTATAGCTCCTGTTTCTTGTCTTGATTTTGAACCGATTCAATGCGAGCGTGCGGAGGAATGTTCAACGCTCTATATTTGGCAGGGACTTTATAAGGTTATTACAGACTATCTTGATGGAATAACAATTCAAGATGTAGTTGATAGAGAGGCTGAAAATAGTTATGATAATTATATGATTTAATTTCTATCAGACTTATGTTTGTTAATTTATTTGCCATTGACAAAATTTTTTATGAATATTATTATTTAAATAAAGGTATATGCTTAGAAGCTGCCCCTTAGGGTGGCTTCTTGTTTTTGAGGTGAATAATTTGAAAATCAACAAAAAATATCTTGGAATCATCTATATCATAATATCAGCTTTTTGCTTTGCACTTATGAACACTTTCGTAAAGCTTTCTGGAGATTTACCATCTATTCAGAAAAGCTTTTTCAGAAATTTTGTTGCTATGATTTTTGCAGCAATTCTGTTAATAAAAAGTGGGCAAGGCTTTAAATTCAAAAAAGGAAATCTTGGCTTATTGCTTGCCCGTTCAATATTCGGTACACTTGGAATTCTTTGTAACTTTTATGCAATAGACCACCTTGTACTCTCTGATGCATCAATGCTCAATAAGATGTCGCCTTTCTTTGTAATAATTTTCTCGCTTATATTTTTGCACGAAAAAGTAAATAAAGTTCAAACCTTAGCGGTCATTATAGCATTTTTAGGAAGTTTACTTATAATAAAGCCAAGCTTCAATCTTACAGAGTTTCTTCCTGCACTTCTCGGTTTTATAGGTGGCTTAGGTGCTGGTGCAGCATATACAGCTGTAAGACGACTTGGTCAGAAAGGTGAAAATGGAAAATTTGTTGTGTTCTTTTTTTCCTGTTTTTCTTGCGTTGTGACATTTCCATTTTTGATATTTCAGTATCACGAAATGACCTGGCTTCAACTAATATATCTGCTTTGTGCAGGACTTGCAGCAACAGGCGGACAATTTTCAATTACTGCGGCATATTACCATGCACCAGCGAAAGAAATTTCTGTATATGACTATTCTCAGATAATTTTTTCTGCACTTATTGGTTTCATAATTTTTGGCGATATACCAGATATATATTCTATAATAGGTTATATAGTAATCTGTTCTATGGCAATTATGATGTTTATTTATAATAATCGAAAAAGTAAAACTGAAAAATAATATTTTGCGAGAGAATTTCATTTTTGAAGTTCTCTTTTTATTTTTTGAAGAAAATTCTTTAAATCTATTGACAAAAATGTTACACGGAGTAGTATTAGTTATACAAGTTATACTTTTTATACTAAAGGAGATTTTGTATGAAATCTAAAAAACATAATTCCGATAAATTTATGGGTTCAGTTAAAGTTGGTGCTAAAGGACAAATCGTTATTCCAAAGGAAGTGCGAGAAATGTTTAATATAGAATCTGGAGATACACTTATGCTTTTAGCTGATACAGAAAAGGGAATTGCTATTCAAAAATATGGTATTTTCGCAAAAATTGCTGATGCAATCTTTGCGGGAAAGGCTAAAGAAGTTCTTCCAGATGAAAATGAAGATGATGCTATGACATTTGCCCAGAATATAAAAGAAATAGGAGATGACAATAATGCTTGCGATTAAAACAACAAATTTGCGATTGTTGTAATTATTCCAAGTGCAATATTCTTTATAGCATTAGGACTTCTTTGTGGCAGTCTTTTAAATGATAAACAGGTTGGTGGAATCTGTGGAGCGGTTGTAACTAATGTTTCAGGCTGGTTATCAGGAATTTGGTTTGACTTGGAGCTCATAGGTGGAACATTCAAGGATATATGCAATCTTCTTCCGTTTGTACACGGAGTTAATGCTGCAAAATATGCTGTTCATGGTGATTATTCAAAAATAATGCCAGAACTTTTTTGGGTAATTGGTTATGCAGTGGTAATATTAGTAGCTGCTATTTTAATCTTTACATATAAGATGAAAAATGGCTCTAAAACAAGCAATTAAATAGCAATTTTTAATTTATACCATAGTTTCCCTTAATAAAAAATTGGGGCTGTGAAAAAAACAGCCTTGCAAAAACAAGAAGGCACATAACCGTTATTACTTTCGGTTATGTGCCTTTTGTGGTATAATAAGTTTGTGAAGAAGTTTGTGTATGGCAGAGGACATCGGAAGACCATTACACAAAGATATTATGAGAAACTCTGCAAATATCGAGATAAACTCAGTGAATATGTAGTTAAACTTGCCACCTGCGGTGAGAACAGGAACAGCTATTCCAAGACAGACAATTTGGCAACCGAACTATCTGCTTAAATGAAGAATTGACATCTATATATCAAGAAGTTTTAAACAATCTTGAAGGCATACACGGAGCATTGCTCAGAATGAATCGTTCGATACAAGCTGAGGGTACCTTCGGTGTAATTAAATATGACCGTTGGTACAAAAGGTTAGTGCGAAGATGTCAAATTAAAGTCGAATTGGAGATTTATTTGGTTTCAATCGGCTTTAATCTCCACAAATTTTATACAAAACAAATCAGACTGCAAAAAGCTACTTGAGGTTTCAACATTACGCTGTTTGGGGTAAGGGGAGTATGCCATTTTTTAAACAATCGCCTTGTTTTTTCACAGAAATTGAAAGGAGCTGCGAAGAATGAAGTCTTAAACTTCATTTCTTCACAGCCCCACCATTTGCTGTAACGGTTTTTAATTTGTAAATTGTTAATTTTTTAAGGGCAAGGCATTTATAACATCGCAGACTATTTCAGCACGATTAAAAGGTGTCATAAAGTAGAAACCATCTGCATGTGTCATATATGTTTTTGCAAGCTCGATTGCAATTTCCGTTCCGACCGCAGAACTTTCTTCTCGTGTCATATTCGGAGAAAATCTCTCAATAATATCCTGCGGAATGTTTATTCCTGGAACTTCATTATTCAAAAATGACGCATTTCGATAACTTACAAGTGGCATAATTCCGACAAGCATTTTAGCACCAAGAGAACGAGCATCCTCAATGACATCAATATTCTCAGCAGAATATACAGGCTGTGTCAGGAAAAATGTTGCACCACATTCCATTTTCTTTTCGAGGCGTTTAAGCTGACTCTTTGCATATTTCAAATCAGGATTAAATGCACCACCAATAAGTATAGGTGAATCTGCAAAAACCTCCTTATTCATTTCAGAAATTATGGTCATAAACTGTGTGGAGCTTATATTGAAAACAGGCTTTACAACTCCTCGGTCGCTTTCAGCAATATGGTCGCCAGTAACTGCGAGAACAGCACGAATTCCTTCACTATGTGCTCCAAGCAGAACTGAACGCAAAGCATTGATATTTCTATCACGACAACAGATATGTGGCAAAGCATCGATTCCACATTCACGATGTATTCTTGCAGAACAAAGAACAGGCTCCATTTTTACTTGCCCAAGAGGGGAATCAGAGATAGTAACAATATCCGCTCCGGCCTCTTTAAGGAGATTAGCACCATTTATAAGCTTGTTTAAATCTGTGCCATATGGAGGGTCAAGCTCTGCTGCAATTACAAAATCACTATTTGCAATTCGAGAAGAAAATGGTGCAGGAGAAGATTTTTTCGTTTCTTTAATTTCAATTTTCTCAAAGCTTATGTTTCCATTGAGCTTTTTGGAAAGAAGCTTAATGTGTTCAGGTTCAGTGCCACAACAGCCACCAAGAATATTTATGTTATTTGGAATAAGTCTTGCAATTTCGTCAACAAAATGTTCAGTATTCGGCGAAAAGGCAATACGCCTTCTTTCAAGATATGGATATCCACTGTTTGGCAAAACAGCTGTATACAGCTTTGTATTGCTTTTTATGAAATCATTGAATTGTACTGCATGACGCTGAATTTGAGTCGGTCCACAACCACAATTCAAACCAACTACACATAGTTTATCCTTATATTTTACTATGCTATCAAGGAGTGAATTAAGCGAAACGCCCGAACGAGTAAAGCCGTCTGGCATAATCGCAAAAGATAAATAAATATCAGCATCAGGCTTTTTAGATTTAATATATTCGATAGGGTAGGCAATAATATCTATACTTGGAAGAGTTTCAAGTATAAATGAATCCGCACCACATTCAATAAACGCATCAATGATAGCACGATATTCAGCATCGGGATTTTTGTCGTGGTCATCATTAGTATAAATCGCACTTATATCAGCACAAACAACAGCGTTTTCGCCTGCACATTCCCTTGCAAGCATATATCCCTGTTTGATAACCTTAATAAGCTCATCTTGGCTGATATTAAGAATAGTAGTATTTGCGGAAAAGGTATTTGTGCGTATAATTTTAGCACCTGCATTAATGTACTGTGTGTGTATACGCTTAACGATTTCAGGATTATTGATATTTTCAAGCTCACAGCGTCTTTCAGAATTATTGGTGAGCTTAGAATAGAATGTTGCAAAAGCACCATCACAGAGAACGGTCTTGTTATCTGCAAGCAACTCAGATAGTTTCATATTTTTCATACCTTTCGCTATAACAAAACCACAAAAATATGCTTGCAGTTTTTGTTATATGTATTTCAGAAATTTTTAGTTTTTATTGGCAGTAATTTCGTCCATACAAGTCTTGCAAACATTCTGATTTTTAAAGCTGATAACATCTTTCTGAGAGCCACAGAAAATACAAGTAGGAATTGGCAGATTGTATTTTTGCAGAATAACTCTTTTGTTGTCACCATCAAGAAAGATTTCTACGGAGTCACCCGACTGAACACCGAGAGCCTTTCTCAAATCAATAGGCAGAACAAGGCGACCAAGTGAATCAACTTGTCTTACATAACCGGAATTTCTCATAATCATAACTTCCTTTGCGTGGATTTATGAAATAATCAGACGATTATTTCCAAACTTTACTTAATTCTACTATTTTTTTTCAATTTTGTCAATAGATTGTCGAGAAATTTATTTCATAAATTCACATTGTCGAAGCATAAAAATAGTAATAAAATCCGAAACGAGGTTGAGGCTTTGTGCTTGGCTATATATGGGGTGCTATGCTGATAGTAAGCCTTATATGTTCGATATATACTGGCAAAATGGAGGAGCTTTCCTCGGCTGCTCTAAATGGAGCGGCTCAGGCGATTGAGCTTACACTCTCTCTTTTGGGAGTAATGGCTCTTTGGTCAGGGCTTATGAAAATTGCTGATAAAGGTGGAATAACAGCCATTCTTGCAAAAGTATTTTCACCGTTTTTGCGTATTCTTTTCCCAGATTATAAGCCGAAAAGTCCAACATTAAAGGCAATCTGTGCAAATATGGCGGCAAATCTTCTTGGACTTGGAAATGCCGCAACACCCTTTGGAATTGTCGCAATGAAAGAGATGCAAAAGGAAAATAAAACGCCCGAAATTGCAAATAGAAGTATGGCTATGTTTGTTGTGTTGAATACTGCGTCAATACAACTAATTCCAACAACAATTGCCGCTATGAGAGCATCTGCTGGTTCGAAACAGCCATTTGATATTATAGTCGCTATATGGATAGTTTCTTTTTTGTCGCTTTTTGTAGGAATAATAACAGCAAAATGCTTTGAAGCTCCTGTCGAAAGAAGAAGATTGCACTCGAATAGAGGTGGTAAAAATGGAAATAATAGGTAATTTTGTAGTTCCAGTTTCCATAGCTTTAATAATTATTTTCGGATTCTGCAGAAAAGTGCCGCTTTTTGAAGCGTTTACAGATGGTGCAAAAGAGGGAATAGTTTCTATGTTTTCGATAGCACCTTCGTTAATAGGCTTGATAACAGCAGTATCTATGTTAAGAGCATCAGGCTTTTTTGAAATATTAACAGATTTATTGTCACCAGTTACAAGTGCATTAGGATTTCCAAGTGAAATTTTACCACTTGCACTCATGAGGCCTGTATCTGGAAGTGGTTCATTTGCTTTATTGAATGATTTATTCAAAAGTTGTTCTCCCGATAGCTTTATCGGAAGAACAGCATCTGTTATAGCTGGTTCAACAGAAACCACATTTTATGCCATAGCGGTTTATTACGGTTCGGTCGGTATACAAAAAACAGGATATACTATACCAGCGGCATTGATGTCAGATTTTGCAGGTATGGTATTAGCCCCTTTGACAATAAGGATTTTAGGAAATTAGCTGAAGCACTTCCCTAAGACAGCTAAAAATTTCGCTCGAGGCGGAGTGCCTCTGCAGTCAAGACGCGTAATCGCTCGACAAGTCTCGCTCGATACTTTCAAAATAAGTTTGTTGATGCGATTGAAGTAATTACCAATGGACTACCGATTAGCTAATGTACTTATCTAAGACAATTAAAAGTTTCGCTCGAGCCTTTTTAAAGGCTCGCAGGGTTGAGGGACGGAGT
>OBJG01001797.1_pt1 | contig 14934 bp, 10 predicted proteins | sample 1517941 | NCBI WGS metagenome assembly OBJG01 (sample SAMN04571712, study PRJEB22368) | human gut metagenome | biome: human gut; material: stool | host: Homo sapiens | place: Luxembourg | collected 2012-09-21
AACCTTGTGTTGGAGGGTGTCCGGTTAACGTACCAATTCCAGCATTTATTGAGAAAGTAGCAGCTGGAGATTTTGAAGGTGCATATGAAGTTATCACAACAGAGAATGCATTACCAGCAATCTGCGGACGAGTATGTCCACAGGAGAACCAGTGTGAAGGAAAATGTGTTCGCGGTATCAAGGGAGAGCCTGTTGGTATTGGACGTATGGAACGTTTCGTCGCAGACTGGCATATGGCAAACGCCAAAGAAACAGAAGTTAATATTGAGAAGAACGGAATGAAAGTAGCAGTTGTCGGATGTGGACCTGCTGGTATCACATGTGCTGGAGAACTGATCAAGAAAGGTTATGATGTAACAGTCTTTGAAGCATTACATAAACCGGGTGGAGTATTAAGCTATGGTATTCCAGAATTTCGTCTGCCAAAAGATCTGGTAGCAAAAGAAATCGAAAGCGTTCAGAAGTTAGGTGTAGATATTGAAACAAACGTTATCGTTGGACGTTCTATCACAATTGATGAATTAATGGAAGATGGATACAAAGCAGTCTTCGTAGGAAGTGGAGCAGGACTTCCAAGATTTTTAAATATTCCTGGAGAAAACCACTTAGGAGTATATTCTGCAAATGAATTCTTGACTCGTGTAAACTTAATGAAGGGATACAAATTCCCAGAGTGCCCAACTCCAGTCAAAGTTGGTAAGAAAGTAGCAGTCGTAGGTGCTGGTAACGTAGCAATGGATGCTGCCAGAACAGCAAAACGATTAGGTGCAGAAGAAGTTTATATCGTATATCGCCGTAGCGAGGAAGAAGCACCAGCACGTTTAGAAGAATTACATCACGCAAAAGAAGAAGGAATTATCTTCAAATTCTTAAATAACCCAGCTGCGATCAAAGCAGATGAAAACGGATGGGTAAGCAGCATGGAGGTCATTAAACAGGAACTGGGTGAACCAGATGCATCTGGAAGACGTTCTCCACAGCCAATCGAAGGATCTAACTATGATCTTGATGTTGATACAGTCATCATTGCGATCGGACAGAGCCCTAACCCACTGATCCGTCACACAACACCAGGACTTGACACTCAGAAGTGGGGTGGAATCATTGTCAATGAAGAGACAATGGAGACAAGCAAAGATGGTGTGTACGCAGGTGGAGATACAGTAACTGGAGCAGCAACAGTTATCCTTGCCATGGGAGCAGGAAAGAAAGCAGCAGCAGCAATCGATCAGAAATTACAGGGTAAATAAAAGGAGGATTCCAAATGGGAAAAGCAATATTTCAGACTGAGATTATCGAACTGGGAGAACAGGTAGATGCTTTTTTTGAGGAAGGTATGTTTGTATTATTCGGAGACAATGTACCAGATACATTAAAAGATTTCTGTCATTTCATCGATCAGAAGAAGGTAGACGGAACAATCAAAAAAGGAGATAAACTGGTTGTGGATCAGAAAGAATATCTCATCACTGCCGTAGGAGATATTGCCCAGTCTAATTTGGAGACACTGGGACATTTAACCGTTGTCTTCAGTGGAGCGAAAGAAGCAGGTCTTCCTGGAAGTATTTGTGTTGAGGCAAAGCCAATGCCAAAACTTGCGATTGGAAGTAAAATTTCTATCGTAGAAGAGTAGAGATTACAAGAGATATCAAGCGGATTGATATCAAGATCATAGAAAAGGAGTTATTGTGAAAGCAGTAATTCCTTTTCTTGTACTTAAAAAGATGTAAAGTGTGGATTGCTATATTTAGAATATTCAGATAATTCCACACATGTACAGAAAATAATCCATACGTTTTAAAAAAAGTATAAAATAATCTGTTGACATCAAAGAAACTATTTGTTAACATATCTAACAATACAAATCAGATATTAAAATACAAGAAAGCGAGGAAAACAAGAAAATGGGTAAGTTAATTGGTGAAGGAATTACATTTGATGATGTTTTATTAGTACCAGCATTTTCAGAAGTGATTGCGAATGATGTGGATACACGTACACGATTGACAAACAAGATTCAGTTAAATATTCCACTGATGAGTGCCAGCATGGATACTGTTACAGAACACCGCATGGCAATCGCAATGGCAAGACAGGGTGGAATTGGTATTATACATAAGAACATGTCAATTGAAGAACAGGCAGAAGAAGTGGATAAGGTAAAACGTTCTGAAAACGGAGTTATCACAGATCCATTTTCATTATCACCAGAACATACCATTCAGGATGCTGACGACTTAATGGCGAAGTATCGTATTTCCGGTGTACCAATTACAGAAGGTACAAAGCTTGTTGGTATCATCACAAACCGTGACTTAAAGTTCGAGACAGATTTCTCTAAGAAGATCAAAGAATCTATGACTTCTGAAGGACTAGTAACAGCCAAAGAAGGAATTACATTAGAAGAAGCAAAACAGATTTTAGGAAAAGCGAGAAAAGAAAAATTACCAATCGTTGATGATGACTTTAATTTAAAAGGATTGATCACGATCAAAGATATTGAGAAACAGATCAAATATCCAAATGCAGCGAAAGATGATCAGGGAAGATTATTATGTGGAGCTGGTGTTGGTATCACAGCAGACGTTTTAGATCGTGTGCAGGCATTAGTGAATGCCCATGTTGACGTTATCGTTGTTGACTCAGCACATGGACATTCTGCAAACGTATTAAGAGTCGTAAGAATGGTCAAAGACAAATTCCCAGATCTTCAGGTGATCGCAGGTAACGTTGCAACAGGAGCAGGAGCAAAAGCACTGATCGAAGCAGGAGCTGACTGTGTGAAGATCGGTATCGGACCTGGATCCATCTGTACAACTCGTGTCGTAGCAGGTATCGGTGTACCACAGATCACAGCAATCATGAGTGCATATGAAGAAGCTAAGAAAGCAGGAATTCCAATTATTGCCGATGGTGGTATCAAATATTCAGGAGAACTTACAAAAGCGATCGCAGCTGGAGCTGATGTATGTATGTTAGGAAGTATGCTTGCAGGATGTGACGAAAGCCCTGGAGACTTTGAATTATACCAGGGAAGAAAATACAAAGTATATCGTGGAATGGGATCCTTAGCAGCTATGGAGAATGGTAGTAAAGACCGTTACTTCCAGACAAACGCTAAGAAGTTAGTTCCAGAAGGTGTCGAAGGACGTGTTGCATATAAAGGAACTGTTGAAGACACAATCTTCCAGATGATGGGTGGTCTTCGTTCTGGAATGGGATATTGTGGAGCAAAAGATATCAAGACATTACAGGAGACAGGAGAATTTGTTAAGATTTCTGCTGCATCCTTAAAAGAAAGTCATCCACATGACATCCATATCACAAAAGAAGCACCAAACTACAGTGTAGAATAAGAGATCAAGAATATACAGAAGCCAGAGTACATAAGAAGATGTATTCTGGTTTCTTTTTGTTGTGTGAAAAAAAGTTCACAATCCGATACATTAATTGACAATTATCAATAAAAGTGATTGACTTCTTTAAGAAACAGGAATATCATTAAATTACTTTGGTTATCAAAATAGTAATCAAAAGAGATAAATAAGGAATAAGAAAAGAAATATGAGAAAGGTAAGAAAATGATCTCAAAATTCAGCGTAAAGAAACCGTATACAGTCATTGTAGCGGTTGTACTAGTTATCATTTTAGGAATCGTGTCATTTACAAAGATGACAACAGACTTGCTTCCAAGTATGGAACTGCCATATGCAATCGTTATGACGACATATCAGGGAGCATCTCCGGAGACTGTGGAAACGACAGTTACAAAACCAGTGGAACAATCAATGGCAACGATTTCAAATATCAAAGAAGTTAATTCAATTTCCAGTGAGAATATGTCAATGGTCATTTTGGAATTTGAAGGTGATACGGATATGAATGCAGTATCTCTTGATATGAGAGAGAAGCTTGACATGATCAAAGGCTACTGGCCAGACGAAGTAGGTAATCCAACGATCATGAAATTAAATCCAGATATGATGCCGGTTATGGTAACAGCTATGGATTCTGATAAGTTAAGTAATACGGAATTATCAGAGTTGATCAATGATAAGATTGCACCATCTTTAGAAGCTGTTGACGGAGTCGCATCCGTAAGTAGTACAGGACTTGTAACAGAACAGATCAATGCGATCATCAGCGAGAAGAAGATCAATAAATTAAATGAGAAGATTGAGAAGGCATTGAATGGTCAGTTTGATGAAGCTCAAAATAAGATTGATCAGGCAAGAGCCCAGATGGAATCTGGAAAGAACACATTAGATGCACAGAGAACAAAGGCTAATACTCAGCTTGCGAAAGCTCAGACTGCACTTACGGATGGACAGTTAAGTCTTGCTCAGAAAGAGGTGCAGGTAACGAGTTCAATCACGAATTTGAAGGTGCAGAAACAATCGTTGCAGACATCCCTCAAGACATTAAAAACACAGATCGCCAAGATGGAAGAACAGGCAAAACAAGTTCCGGATGCAGCAACAAAGATGCAGCTTGCGGCTCAGATCGAAGAACTGAAAAAGCAGGAGACAACAGCAAAAAGTTCGATCAAAGCATTGGATAAGAATTTAAAAACATTAAACAATGCATTAAAACAGATCAAAAAAGGAAAGAAAACGATCAATTCTAAACTGACACAGTTTAATGTACAATCAGCAACGGCAACCCAGAAGATGAATGATGGGGAGATCAAACTGGCACAGGGAGAAGCACAGTTGAATTCCAGCCAGCAGCAACTTGATTCCAGTAAAGAGCAGGCAAAAGAAGCTGCAAATATTAAGAATAAGCTGACAGTTGCGAATGTCAAAGCACTGTTAACAGCACAGAACTTTGAGATGCCGGCAGGATATATCAGTGAAGGGAATACACAGTATCTGGTACGTGTTGGAGATAAGGTGACGAATCAAAAAGATCTTGCCAATATGGAATTATTAGATCTTGGAATCAAAGGAATCCCACCGGTCAAACTTTGTGATGTAGCAGACGTAGCGATTGTAGATAACTCAGCAGATACATATTGTCGTGTGAATGGAAATAACGGTGTTGTATTAACAGTCCAGAAACAGAATAATTATTCTACAGCTGATGTAGCAGACAAAGTTGCAGCGAAGATGAAGACACTTACCAAAGAAAATAAAGGATTCCATTATGTTAATATTATGGATCAGGGTGTATACATTGACATGGTGACAGGTTCTGTCATCCAGAATCTGTTAATGGGAGCAATCCTTGCAGTCTTTATCCTATTATTATTTTTGAAAGACGTCAGACCGACGATCGTTATTGCATGCTCCATTCCATTAAGTGTCATTTTTGCGGTGGTGTTGATGTACTTTACAGGAATTACGCTAAATGTAATCTCCTTGTCGGGACTCGCACTTGGAGTGGGAATGCTTGTGGACAACTCGATCGTAGTTATTGAGAATATCTATCGATTAAGAAAAGAAGGAGTTCCAGTTAAAGAAGCAGCGATCACAGGAGCAAGAGGGGTTGCAGGAGCGATCACATCTTCGACACTAACTACAATTTCTGTATTCCTGCCGATCGTATTCACGACAGGGCTTACAAAACAGCTCTTTGTGGATATGGGACTAACCATCGGTTACTCTCTGGTAGCCAGCCTGATCGTAGCGGTGACATTTGTGCCAATGATGTCAGCTGGAGTACTCAACAAAGTCACACAAAAAGATAGTAAAGTGATCAATAAACTGCAGATATTATACCGTAAAGTTATGACACGGTTGTTAAATCGTAAGATTATTGTGGTAGCTGTAACACTTGCACTGTTTGTGGGAAGTATTTTTGGAGCAATGAATATTGGAAGCTCTTTAATGCCAAGCATGGACAGCACACAGATGACGATGACGATCAAAATGCCACAGGGATCTTCAATGGAAGAAACAGCATCAATGACAGATACAGTAATGAAGAAAGTAAAAGAGATCAAAGATGTTGATAGTGTAGCAGGAATGATATCCTCTGGCTCTTCCGGAATCTCTTCAATGACATCAGGAGGATCTTCAAATGAAGACCAATCCAGTATGTATGTTTTATTAAAAGAAAAGAAGAAACATACAAACAAAGAGATCAAGAAAGAAATCCTAAAGAAAACAAAGAAATTTGATTGTGAGGTTGAAGTGCAGGAATCCAGTATGGATATGAGTGCACTTGGTGGAAGCGGTATTTCCGTACAGATTAAAGGAAATGATTTAAATAAACTAAGATCTATTGGAAAAGATATTGCCCAGATTGTAGAGGATACGAAAGGAACACAGAACATCTCGAATGGAAGTGAAGAGACAACACCAGATCTTCATGTTGTGGTAGACAAGAAAAAGGCAGTAAAAAATGGTTTAACAGTTGCAACGATCTATCAACAGTTAAGTGAGAAATTAAAAGATGCCAGTGAAGCAACAACGATCACGATCAATGAAAAAGAGTATAGTGTCAATGTTGGAAATAGTGCAAAGAATACATTGACAAGAGATGATCTTAAGAAAGTGAAACTTACAGGAACAGTAAGTGGAAAAGAAAAAGAAGTTACATTGGATCAGGTAGCGAACTTCAGAAATAGTGACAGTTTATCTTCTATTAATAGAAACCAGCAGGAAAGAACATTGAGTGTAACATCAGAGATCAAAGATGGCTACAATGTAGGAAAAGTCAGCAGTGCTGTACAAAAGAAGATTAAGAAATACAATTCACCAAAAGGATACAGTATTACAATGAAAGGTGAGATGGAATCCATTCAGGAAACAACAGGACAGATTGGCCTGATGTTATTGCTGGCAGTAGCATTTATGTATTTGATCATGGTAGCACAGTTCCAGTCACTGAAATCGCCATTTATCATTTTATTTACGATTCCAATGGCATTTACAGGAGGATTCTTAGGACTGCTGATCACTGGAAAAGACTTAAGTGCGATCGCAATGATCGGATTTGTTATGCTTGCAGGTATCATTGTAAATAATGGTATCGTGCTGGTAGATACGATCAATCAGTTAAGAGAATCGGGATACGAATTTGAAGAAGCAATCCTGACAGCAGGTACGATGCGTGTACGCCCGATCTTGATGACAGCCCTTACAACGATCCTTGGATTATCTACAATGGCGATTGGTTTAGGGCAAGGTGCCGAGATGATGCAGCCGATGGCGATCGTTACGATCGGTGGTTTGATTTATGGAACTTTACTAACATTATTAGTGGTTCCATGTATTTATGGACTCTTCAATAGAAGAAAAAAGAAAGCAGAGTAAATCTTACAAAACTATTAAATATGACCGCTTTCCTTTACTTTTAAAAAGAGAAAAGATATAATAGTACAAGAATCATGTCAGAATTGACATGATTCTTTGATATATGGAAGAACCATAAGAGAGAAAAGAAAGAGGATAGATCATTGGAAGGAGCAGACATATGAATCAGAAAAAAGATTATGTTCTGAGATGGATTCCGAAGTATTCTATCATTCCGCTGATCACAGCGTTAGTACTGAATACGTTGGTTTACAGTGGAACAATGGTGCTTTGTAAAGGATTATATCATCATGATTTTACAACAGCATTTGACCGGATAGTACCGGTGATCCCAGAATTTACAAGTATTTATTTGATATGTTATGTGTTTTGGGTTGTGAACTACATTATGACTGCGAGAATCAGTAGAGAACATATGTATAGATTTTTGACAGCAGATTATCTGTCAAGGATCGTATGTGGGATTTCCTTTGTCTTTTTGCCAACAACACTGGTAAGACCAGAAATCACAGGAACAGGATTTTGGGATCAGGCATTACGATTTGTGTATTCGATCGATCAATCGGCAAACTTATTTCCATCGATTCACTGTTTGGTAAGCTGGTTTTGTTATATTGGGATCAGGCATCAGAAGAAGATTCCAGTGTGGTATCAGAGATTTTCACTTGTTTTTGCAACTTTAGTCTGTATTTCCACGCAGGTAACCAAGCAGCATTATATCATAGATGTGTTTGGCGGGATCATTTTAAGTGAAGTTTGTTATCTGATCGGAAGAAAGACCAATTTGTATCAAGGACTCTGGAAGGTGTTTGAGAAGATCAACCAACGAGTTGGTTTAGAGAGAAGATCTGTGAAATACAAAGGGAAATTATCGGAGATCAAAGGGTAGGAAAGATGAAGAATAAGAAAAAAGTCATCGGTAATACAGTCTTTTTCTTTGCATTATTTGGATTGACTGCATATGCCGTATTGAAAGGAAAGGAACTTTCTGAGCTGGCGGAAGTTCTAAAATCAGTAAAACCTGCATATTATATTGCGGGATTGGTTATGATCGTTGTGTTTGTGTGCTGCGAGTCGTATATTATTTATCGCATGCTACGGCTGCTTCATTACAATGATGTGCCGAAGAGAAATTGCGTCAAATATTCGTTTGTAGGTTTCTTTTTCAGTTGTATTACACCGTCTGCAACTGGCGGACAGCCAATGCAGCTTTACTACATGAACCGCGATAAAGTTGACATATCCGTGGGAACCGTCATTTTGATGATCGTTACCATTTTATATAAATTTGTTCTGGTATTTTTAGGAGCACTGATCTTTTTATTCCGTCATTTTCTTGTGGCAGAATATATTGGGAAGGCAGCATTCTTCTTTTACCTTGGAATGGCATTGAATGTGTTTTGTGTTGCGTTCATGCTGATTCTTGTATTTGAGCCAACGTTAGCATCCAAAATCGTGCTGTGGCTGTTTCAGAAATTAGAAAAGTTCCATATTTTAAAGAAAAAAGAAGAACGTCTTGAAAAACTTCAGAATTCTATGATCGAGTATCATAAAGCAGCAGCAATCATTCAAGGACATCGGATTTTTATTTTTCGGATGTTCGTTGTCACATTGATTCAGAGACTGATCCATTTTTCAATTACATATCTTGTATACAGAGCAATGGGACTTTCTGCATTAGGATTTATTGATGTAGTTGCTTTACAGAGTGTTATTTCAATTTCTGTGGATATGCTTCCGTTGCCAGGCGGAATGGGAATCAGTGAAGGCTTATTTTTAAATATCTTTAAGAAGATTTTTGTTGGCGGATTATTATATCCGGCAATGCTGTTAAGCCGAGGAATCAGTTATTATGCACTGGTATTGATCAGTGCAGTGATGACAGGAGTCGCACATGTTACGATAAAGCGTAAAGAATAGAGGGAAAAAGGTATGATAGGATTTTATAATGCATCTGTAATACTGACATATTTAGGAGTTGTCAGTGCAGTATTTGGAATGTCACAGGCATTCAATGGAAACTTTAAGATCGCAATTTTATGTTTGATGATCTCAGGATTAACAGATATGTATGATGGAACGATCGCAAAGATGATCAAGAGAAGCGAAGACGCCAAGAAGTTTGGAATCGAGATTGATTCTTTATGTGATCTTGTCTGTTTTGGAGTGTATCCGGTTGTGATCGGTTATTGCCTTGGAATGGACCAATGGTATGCAAGGATCATTTATATGTGTTATGTTTTAGGCGGAGTTATTCGTCTGGCATATTTTAATGTTACAGAAGAACAGCGTCAGGCACACAGCAGTTCCAGAAGAAAACATTATCAGGGACTGCCAATTACATCGGTTGCACTGATCATTCCGATCGTATATCAGCTTCGAAGATTCTTTCCAGAAGAATTTCCATACATATATGTTGCAATGTTAGCAGTGATCGCTTTCTTATTTGTATTTGATTTTAAAGTCTTTAAACCAGATAAGAAATGTATGCTTGCATTTGTAGTTATTGGAGCATTGATCGCAGTAAAGATGTTCTTACTGTAAGATGATAGGAGAATCGTAGATGAGATATGCCGATAGAGATGGAAATATTTACGAAGAAGAGAATGGGCAAGATCGTTTGCTTCATTGGATGTATACAACTATGGCAGGACGAGCCAGTCTAAAAATATTAATCAGACCTTGGGTATCCAAACTAGGGGGAGCTTTCTTAAGTTCTCCCATTTCCAAATGTCTGATCAAAGGATTTGTCAAGAATAATCATATTGATATGAGTGAATATGAGAAGAAAAATTACAAATCTTATAATGAATTCTTCTCAAGAAAGATCAAAGAAGGAAAACGTCCATTTCCGGAAGATAAAACAATCTTAGGAAGTCCTTGCGACTGTAAAGTAAGTGTGTATCCAATCGAAGAGAAGACATCTTTTGTTGTAAAGGATACAAGATATACGTTGGATTCATTGATCAGAAACCGCAAGATCGCAAGACATTTTCAGGGCGGTTATGCCGTGATCCTACGCCTGACAGTAGATGATTATCATAGATACTGCTATTTTGATGATGGAATTAAGAGTGAGAATCATAGGATTGATGGAGTTTATCATACCGTCAATCCGATCGCAAATGATCATGTGAAAATCTATAAAGAGAATACCAGAGAATATACATTGATGAAGACAAAACATTTTGGAGATGCACTCCAGATGGAAGTTGGAGCATTGATGGTTGGAAAGATTGTTAATCACGATGGAGCCGGATCTATGAGGCGCGGGATTGAGAAAGGATATTTTCAGTTTGGAGGTTCAACGATCATTTTATTATTAGAAAAGGATAAGGTTGAGATCAGAGAAGAACTGTTAGAACGTACCAAGAACCAGTGTGAGACAAAGATCAGGCAGGGTGAGATGATCGGGAAAGCATTGGTATGACCTTAAAATAAATATTGACAGAGTGGTCATATATGGCTATACTAAGTTCATAAGTTGAAGGAGCAACGAATTTTCGTTGCTCCTTTTTTGCATTTTAGAAATGAAAATAAGATCAGAGAGGAAAGATAGTATATGTTAAGTAAAATCATATCTGATGTGGATGCTTTTGTATGGGGACCAGTGATGCTGGTGCTTCTCGTGGGAACAGGAATCCTTTTAACAATTCGATGCAATTTCCTAACCTGGAGAAACCTTCCTTGGGCGATTAAAAAGACATTAAGTAAAGAATCCAGAACAAAAAACAGAGGAGAGGGTGATGTATCACCATTTTCAGCATTGACAACAGCACTGGCGGCAACGATCGGAACTGGAAATATCGTAGGAGTAGCGACAGCAATGGTTTCAGGAGGTGCTGGAGCATTGGTGTGGATGTGGATTTCTGCATGTTTTGGATTATCATCTAAATTTTCAGAATGTATGTTGGCGATCAAATACAGAGAAGTCAATGAAAAGGGCGAGATGTCCGGTGGACCAATGTATACAATGAAAAAGGCACTCAAGAACAAAAAGCTTGGAGCCGTACTTGGATGGCTGTTTGCTTTATTTGCCGTGATCGCATCCTTTGGAATTGGAAATATGACACAGGGAAATTCAATTTCAACAGCAGTTCATGAGACATTTGGAGTATCGGTTAGTACTGTTGGAGCAGTGATCACAATTTTAGCCTTACTGATCATCATCGGTGGAATAAAAACGATATCAAAAGTATCTTCTGTCGTAGTTCCAGTGATGGCAATCTTTTATGTGATCGCAGGAGTCATCGTCATTCTTGGGAATATCAGTAATCTTCCAGCAGGACTTTCTATGATCTTTCATATGGCATTTAGTGTGAAAGCGGTTGGTGGGGCTCTTTGTGGAAATATCGTCGCATCTATGATGAATGCAGCACGTTACGGAGTTGCCAGAGGATGTTTTTCAAATGAAGCTGGAATGGGATCAGCAGCGATCACAGCGGCAGCAGCAACAACAGATCATCCGGTTCGGCAGGCATATATCAATATGACAGGAACTTTCTGGGATACGATCGTTGTCTGTACGATCACAGGTCTTGCGATCGCAAGCTCCGGAGTGCTCGGACAGATCGATCCGGCAACAGGAGAGATGTACATAGGTTCTGCATTAACGATTGCGGCATTTTCCACAGTTCTTGGAAAAGTTGGAGGATATCTGGTAACGATCGGAATTGCACTTTTTGCATTTTCCACAATTCTTGGATGGGAGTATCATGGAGAAAAGGCGTTTGAGTATCTGATGGGAACTCATAAGTTCAACATGATCTACCGAATTATCTTTTCTCTGGTAGCTTATGTCGGGGCAACACAGACATTGGAGCTTGTATGGAACTTCTCAGATATTGCAAATGCATTGATGGCAATCCCAAATCTGATCTGTATGCTGTTATTAAGCGGCGAGATCGCAAAAGATGTGAAAGAATTTCAGAAGACCATAGAAGAAGAGAAAGCGAGAAAATAGATATAAGATAACTTAGAAAAAGAGATCATCCAAGCAAAATCTCTTTTATTCAGAGTGAAAATAGATTATGATAAGATTAAGTACTTGATCAAAGAAAGTAATTGGAGGATGTAAAATGTCATATGAAATGAAGCTGGAACAAGGCTTGTCACAGCAATTAAATCAGTTTCAGGTACAATCATTAAAGATCTTATCGTTTGATAATTATGAACTTGAGAAGTTTTTGCAGGATGAATATGCAGAGAATCCATTGATGGAACATAAGGAATCTGGAAAGGAATTCTTTACATTGCATGGAAATGCAGGCGGATATCAGGATATTGAGCAAAGTGATATTGAAGATAAGAAAATCGAAGATCCCGAAGCCTTCTTTATGGAACAGTTAAATGCAAAAGATTATACAAAGAAAGAGTGGAATGTTATGAAATACATGGCACAATGCCTAGAGGAATCCGGGCTTTTGCTTGTTTCCACAAAAGAGATCAGTCACAAGCTTGGAATTGAAGAAAAAGATTGTGAAAGGCTTTTAGATCATCTCAAGCAATTAGAACCAGCAGGTGTATTTGCAGAAAGTGTATCGGAATGTCTCCTTCTTCAGCTTGAAAGAGAAGGAATATTAAATGATGACCTGCGATATATCGTAGAAAATCACCTGGAAGATATCGCAATGGGACATTTATCGACTGTTTCAAGAGCACTTGATATTAAGACATCACAGGTAAGAAAGTATATTTTTAAAATTCAAGAATTAAATCCAAGACCGTTAAGTGGATATACAGGAGGAACCGATCAGTATATCGTCCCAGACATTTTAATGGAAAAAGATGGAGAAGAACTAAAGATTCGTTTAAATGATGACTGGATCGGTGATTATTCAATCAATGATTATTATGTCAAAATGATGGAACAGGCAGAAGATTCTGAGCTAAAAGAATATTTCAGAAAGAAATATGAGAGATGTCGTTTTATCATTACAAGTATTGAACAAAGAAGAGAGACGATGCTTAAGATTTCAAATGCAATCCTAGATTGTCAGAGAGAATATTTTATGAACCATAAGCAGTTGAAACCAATGACTATGCAAAATATAGCAGATGATATTGAAATGCATGTATCAACGGTAAGTCGCGCAGTCAAAGGAAAGTATATTCAATATCCAGGTGGAACGATCGGAATGAGAGACATTTTTAATAATACACAGACATTTGGAGACCAAGATTCGACGACAGAAGAGATTAAGGAAGAAATCAGACGGCTTGTGAAAGAAGAAGATAAGAAAAAACCATTAAGTGACAGTAAGATCGTAAGTTTGTTAGAACAAAAGAATATGAAGATTTCAAGAAGAACCGTAGCAAAATATCGTGCACAGCTTGGAATTGCAGGAACGACACAGCGAAAAATTCATGAATAAATGCAGCGACATTTATCATCTTTTGGCAAAAAAATGAAAAAATGTAAATGAGATTTAATAAAAATTTAACAATTGAAACACTTGATTAACAAACTACCCTCTGTTATAATTAATAACTGATGTATTATGTCAAAAGCAGAAGTTATCTGGAGGGTACTATGAGATTGAACAAGATGACTGGCAGAGTGATCGCAACGATGGGGATCGCAGCAATGATGATGACACAGACAGCAGGGGTTATGGCTGCAGAGCGGACAGAGAACAAGCAATTAAAAGTTGTTTATTATAATCAGGCAGATTATCCGGGAAAGAAGATCGGCGGAAGTACGATTCAGGCAGCAGGATGCGGACCAACCGCAGTTGCTGTATGCTACAGTTCTTTAACTGGAAAGAAAGCTGATGTTCCAAAGATGTGCAAACAGGCATATAAACATGGATGGTATTACACAGGACAGGGATGTTCTCACAGCGTAGTTCCAGGATTATCCAAATTATACGGAATGGAGTGTAAAGGTCTCGGAATGGATAAAGATGCTGTAGAGAAAGCATTAAGAGCAGGACATCCAGTCGTGGCACTGATGGGGCCTGGAGATTTCACAAAGAATGGACATTTTGTTGTATTAACAAGAATGGTCGGCAAAGATAAAGTAAAGATTGCCGATGTAGGAAGCAGAGCCAGAACAGCTGAGACGTGGTCGCTTAAGAAAGTGATCCGACAAGGCAAAGAAGGTGCTAATGCAGGGGGACCATTCTGGGAGATCAGTGTGAAAGAAGAGAAGCAGGAAGAACCAGATTATAAACAAAAGATGTTAGATGGTCACAAAAACATAGATGCTGTGACAAATGCGATCGATAAGATTGCGGATTAGAATTAAAAATAAAAAAGAACATTTTATAAATGAGATATTTTGTGGAATGTTCTTTTTTGTTGTTATGGAAATTGCATAATGATCAACAAGCGAACGGAAAGATGCAATAGGAATAATGATCCTGTGTATTGTATACAAAAAATAAAATGTAAAAATTACGAAAAATACACAAAATTCATAGATTCGTCATAATGCACAAAAAAAGTTTGTGAAATTAGAATAAATGACGAAAATAGAAAAAACAATGGACAAATAAAAAGTTACCTGATATTATAATAGCAGTAAGTTTGTTATTACGTAATGGTAAGCAAGACTGTTTATGACATAGGAAGAGAAGTATGTCTTAAGCAGTCTTTTTTTATATCATAGGAAATTCCGATGGAATCCCTTATGATATGAAAAAGCCCTCCGGGCAGGATCGCACTGCGGCGG
>OBJG01001860.1_pt1 | contig 14544 bp, 20 predicted proteins | sample 1517941 | NCBI WGS metagenome assembly OBJG01 (sample SAMN04571712, study PRJEB22368) | human gut metagenome | biome: human gut; material: stool | host: Homo sapiens | place: Luxembourg | collected 2012-09-21
CGGGTTGCGGAGCCTTTCATTCTCTGCCGTACCCTTGTCCCTATTATGACAGCCGTGTATTATATCTCTAGCCCCTTTTTTCTCTATCGTTGGCACGTACTTCTGCCGGATTCCCTCATAGTTCGCGTTATCGATATCGTCATACTCTGCACCGCTTACATGATGCCCTGACCGGTTGTAGCAGGTCACCTGACAGCCTTGCTGTGCCATCCGCGTGCACAGCTCCTTTACAACGATTTCTACGCCGCCCTCTCTCGACAATCGCTTCTGTCCAAATACCGCAATTCTAAGGTCTTTCTCCATCTCGTCTCTCCAACCGTTTTCCTTCCATGTACTATTTTTTACTCCCCACGCCCCAGCAGGCATACCTTGAATGTTTTAAAAATAATCTTCCAATCCACCCAGAAGCTGCGCTCCTTGACATACTTCACGTCCAGATTCATCCACTCCTCAAAAGAGAGGTCATTGCGGTGCGGGGCGATCTGCCAATAGCAGCTCAAGCCGGGGGTCACATACAGACGCTGTTTTTCGTAGTCGCCGTACTGCTCCACCTCGCGGGGAAGCGCCGGGCGGGGGCCCACAATGCTCATATCACCCTTCAGGATGTTCCACAGCTGGGGCAGCTCATCGAGGCTGGTCTTGCGGATAAACTTGCCCACACGGGTAATGCGGGGGTCGTCCTTGATCTTGAACACGGGACCATCCATTTCGTTCTGATCCAAAAGGTCGTCCAGTTTTGCCTCTGCATTGGGGCACATGGAGCGGAACTTATAGAACTTGAAGGGCTTTCCGTTGCGGCCAATGCGCTCCTGACTAAAAACAGGCCCTGCGGACGGGTCATCCACCACAATGGCGATGGCCGTAGCCAGCATGACAGGCGACAGCACCACCAGTGCCAGCGATGACAAGATCACATCCTGCGTCCGACGCCCGATCCAGTACAGGCGATGGTCGCGCAGATTTTCCTTGCGGTTAACTTCAACTTCCTTATCGATTCCAACAGTATTCGTAGCCATTTTTTCTCCTCATATAAATCCTTGTCTATGCACTTCATATCGTTATTCGTTTTATCGCAATTTTCAGAAATAGTGCCTATCAACACGGCTTATTTGCGATATGCAGTTTGCAGATGTTGTTTGGACATTTAAAACGCAAACTTCTATAAAGTAATCTCTTTAACTCACACCGTTCCGGCAAGCACCTTCCTTTTAGATAACCGTTCCTCTTTTCCTAAAACCGGCAGACCGTTATTCCTGATCTCCGGGCAAGCAAAAGCCCTCGGACGACAGCTTCGCCCAAGGTCATTTCAAATGCAATGTGGCCGTAATGAAAACCAGAATGTCATGCTACAGCTCAAGCGCCGCATGCACATTGCCTCCAGTATGCAATATTTCACATTTTTGTAGAACCTCAACAAGCCCACTTCATTTTCACCTTTGCGCATCACGCCAGCAAGGGAAACAGCAGTGGGCTTTTTATTTTGACCTATCATTCGGGTTTCCTCATGATCTATCACATGATTGTTCGCAAACAGACATAAGCCCACTGGATTCACCTCCTTACCGCAATCAAGGCATATCCTTCCATCACAAAACAGCGGATAGCAGTTCTTCTATGTGGCCGTCTGAATTCTCTTATTATTCTATCATGGTTATATCTGGGAATCAATAGAAATCCGAGGAAATGTATCCATCCATGTTTTAGAAAAAAATGCGATTCAGCCAGAACTTTTTTGCACATTGCCCAGTTTCGCATGAAAGCTCCAGATGAAATCATCGATGGACAAAATGTGTGGTCATATAGTTGTCCAAGGCGCTGGAGAGTGCAGTCAGATGTGATAGCCGCTCCGATGTAATGACAGCCGTTAAATAGAACGCGCCCCTCGCACTGAAAAGCCGGTTTATGCCGTCACATTGATCAGGAGTTCTGACGAGGCATATTACACAGTACCACATAATTTTTACTCTCTTCCCTACTGCCCCTATTATATATAGGTATAACTTGCATCCCGTCACTGCAGCTACCACCTGCTCTAAATCGGGCTATTTGTTCGCGCAAAAAAGCCCCTGCCGATCACATTTCTGTGAAAGACAGAGGCCTTCTGTTGCTAGATTTTAATCAGGTCTGGGGAGATGAAACAACTATCTCATTCCACCGGGTCAGTATCCCCTTCCAGATTTTTAACTACCCCCGGGGTGTCTGACGTGGCGTTTTCCTGCTGCATTCTGGCACATACAGCTTCGTAGATATAGGCGTTTACGCTTTGCCCCGCCTGTTTCGCTGCCTGCTGGATAGTTGCTTTTTCTCCTTTGGGCACCGATAGCTCCAAACGGTCATAATTATTTTTCACATATTTGTGAACTGCACGCTGTTGTGCTGCACTCGTCTTTGCCATTGATTTTTCCTCCTGTACATTATAGTGCTTATTATAGCATCTGTCGCCTATTCTCGTGAATATACATTTTGCACAAATTAACGCCCAAATCATTGTACAACATTCCATCTTGATATATTCCCGTGAATAGTTTATACTCATGCCATCGGGAACACCGGTTCTCACATCCGACCATTCACCAACGATTTGAAGAAAGGTACACACATGAGTATCAACGTTTTACTGACCCTTTCGAGCAGTACAAAGAGGCCGCCCAACTGATCGAGGCTGCACAGGCTGAACAGGAACAGCTGAAGATCCAGATCCGCGAAGCACTGGCTGAGCGCTCCACCAACTATCTGGAAGTAGGCTGCCACAAAGTCCGCCTGTCCGATTTCTCCAGCACCCGACTGGACAGCAAAGCCATCAAGGCCGTAGCGCCCGACCTGTACGACCAGTACAGCAAAACGGTCACCGGCACCCGTTTGAGCATCACCTGACATCACCCGAAAAAAAAAGCCCCATACAGCGCCTACCGACCAAAGTTTGCGCTGTACAGAGCCCACAACACCCGCCGGGGCGGACTACACCAATATTATACCTGTCCCGGCCTTTTTTATCAAGAGAAAGGTTCGAAAAATCATGAAACAGACTGTCAAAACCTCCCGCGCTGCTGGTCAGCTGGAAAAGATGTTCCGCGAGCTCAACAAGCACTACTTTGCAGGCAAGCTGCCCGAGCCCATCATCAGCCTGAAAAAGACCCCGTCCGCCTATGGTCATATCACCTGCTCCAAGGTCTGGCAGGCAGGCGGCGAGAACAAGTACGAGATCAATATTTCGTCGGCTACCCTTGACCGTCCCATCGAGGAGACCGCATCCACCCTGCTGCATGAGATGGTGCACGAGTACTGCATGGAGACCGGTATCAAGGACACCAGCAACAACGGGGTCTATCACAACCGGCGCTTTAAGGAGCAGGCCGAGGCACACGGCTTGACTATCGACCACCACGAAAAGTACGGCTGGACCATCACGAGCCCGTCCGAGGAGCTGCTGGACTTTATCATCTTCCAAGGCTGGCAGGATATCCAGATGGGCGAGCGGCTGGCATGGTCGGATATGGCAGGCACCGGAGCAGGCAGCAAGGCGCCCGGCAGCAGCCAGACCGGCGCACCCAAGCCTCCCAAGGCAAAGAGCAGCACCCGGCGGTGGGTATGTCCCAAGTGCGGTACCATCATCCGGAGCACCAAGGAAGTGCGGGTCATCTGTGCAGACTGCACGGAGCTGTTCGTGAAGGCTGACTAACCACAGCAGGACAGAGAGCGAGGGCACGAGTGAGAGTAGTGCTATATATAAAATTACAGGAGGCTCCTCATGGATACTTATAAAATCGCTATTGACACCTTTCTTGCCGAGATATCCGAGTGCAAAGCCAGTGGGTGCGCCGTTTTTTCCGGGGCAGACATCGCATTTCAAGACATCCAGCTGCATACACACCGGAACAAGTCAGAGCTGCATTTCATGGCCGGACACACCATGCTTTCCATCCCCCTTGCCAGCATCCTGAGCATCGAAAAGCTGGTATTGCGGGATATCCAGACCACCAAGTATGAGATCATCACCAAAGAGAGCGGCACCATTACCCTTGACGTTGTTTAAAAATGCACCCGTAAAGACAAAGATCCACCGGGCTGTGAGAGGACGTCCATTATTTAAAGGAGAGCAGCCATGACCATTATATCAGAACGTTTGCAGCACCTGCGCCTGACGCACGGATATACCCAGACCGAGCTTGCCCGAACCATGGGTGTGACCCGCCGGGCAGTCTACGCATGGGAGCACGACAAATGCCCCGAGATCCCTCATCTGATCCAGCTTGCCCAATTCTATCAGGTGTCGACCGATTATCTGTTGGGGCTGACGGAGTGAGGTGCTCCCTGCCGCCGGAGGCCTTACCGGATACTTTTTGCCTGCTATAGTGCGGTCAACCATCAGTCCGCGCGACGGCAGCCACAATGCTCCATATTTTTAACAGCACACTTGTAAGTCCATCTTATCGGATGCATCGTTTGATAGACTTCAGGTACAGTAAAAGCAAGCACACTTCAAAATACAGGAGGATAATATTATGGCAGGCGCTTTTTCGTTATTTTTAGGCATGTTGGGTCTTGGTGCAGCTGGTGCAGTCAGCGCGGGACAGAACGCAAAAATCAAAAAGGCAGATTATCAGTATGGCGAGGAGCACGGCCTTCACGGCACCTCTGAGGTCCTGCAAATGCGGGAGCGGGTGCGTAAAGAATGGTGGAGTATCTGCGGCAAAACCTACAACGCATGTGAGCGGCCTGCATCGAGTTACGGCAACCTCAGCAGAACCCCGTGGTGCTATCTGAAAAAGCGCTGGTTCATTGATCATCTGAACAAAAAGGGCATCCCTTATGATGATCTGGTCGTGGATGATGTTACCGGCGTTACCTTCTACGAGAGCCAGAAAAGAACGTCCCAAGCCTATATGAGAAAGCTGCGGTAATAGAACATTGCGCCCATCGTCACCGCTTCTATCAGCAGCAGGAGGTAAGCTTATGGCTGAAAATAAAATCTTGGTGCAAATTATCGATCATGAGAACGGAGATTCCGTGCTGGGACAAGATTACTTTGCATTAAGAGAAAAAGCAGAAGAATTCAAGCGGATCTCAGACCGCGCGTATGGCAAACTTCTTGGTGAAGGTCAAACCAGAATCACCACTGAGATCATGGAACACTGATACCAACCGCCATTTCCTATAGCAGCAACAGAGCTCTGCCGCTCAGACACGAGTAGCAGGGCTCTTTTTTGCGGTATTCGGTCAGGAAGTGTACTTGAAGAGCGGCGTTTAATATCAGACAGCACACATCCCCAGCAGATTTTCGGCTTGATTATCGTTTTCACCACTTTTGAGCATATCCATTTGCGTCGTGAAATGCGACGGAATTATGAGCGGACTTTGATTCCAGTCATAAGGTCTGTCAAACACATCTCCACTTGTGGCGAAAGTACAGAATTGAACCACGGCGCACATGTTTGAGCACCATCTACATCTGCTCAAAATTGAGCACATCTTTCTCTTGATGGGGTCAGTCTAAGCGACCTCACTCCAATTTAGGCCGTTGCCGGTGCGTACTGTTTGGCACAGGGTCTCATACGGCAATCCCATCAGCGAACAAAGCATATCTTGACGCATTGAGCTCCGTAACCAAATTGGTTACTCAGATCGGAAATCATACGCAGACCGTCTCGATCCGCTTTCAACTAGCCTCGTTTTGAGGCGGGTTGAGGTCACACATAAGAACGACCGTCTCGACATATTGAGCTCGTTGGTCAATTTGACCACTGAGGTCGGAAATCACACGCCGAACTGCCTTGATTTGCTTTCAAGTGTCGTCAAAATGTCGACAGTTGAGAGCAATAGAGCGGTAGCGCATGATGTCATCTGTTACAGCTTGCGCGGTGTCATGGAGATTCCTCGCTACAGCCCCATCCCAAAACCAACACCTTCGTAGACTGTATCCCTATAGTATCAACGCCCTGCTGTCACGCTCCTATCCCCTGCTGGTGTACGCCACTGCCATACATTTGCGACATATTTTGGCACTTTATAACGCATTTAGACGCTTTTCACCGCTTTTGGCATATTTTGCACTACATTTATTTCGAACTGGATAAAACTGGTTCAAATATATGTAATGGGGATGATATCAAAATGGTTACTTCCGATTTATCCGCCCGTATCAATGATGTACTGCGCTATGTCGGGATCACCCGTAACATGAACGCCTACATTATTCTATCACAAGCCCTGACGCTGATTGCCGAGGACGAAGACCGCCTGCGAGCTGTGGAAAAAGAGATCTACACGCCCATTGCCGACAAGAAGCTGTACGAGCCCAAAGCAGTCCAGAGCACGATCCGTCGGGCATCCAAGGTCGCATGGGATCTCTGCCCCGATTGCGTTCAGGAGCTGGCTGGCTATCCTCTGAATGGTCGCCCTTCTGCCGTGACCATGCTCGAGCTGCTCTCTAATGGTGTCGCCCGCTATGACGATCTCACTATTCTGAAATAAGTGTCCTTCAATAGCAACACCCCGCTACTCTATGTCGAGCAGTGGGGCGTTTTTGCGTCTTGATGATGTTTCAACTAGGGGCAAAATGACCCATGTTGAGGGTCACCACGAAATACCGACGCCTCATCTGAACGCCATTGAACTTTTACCGATTTGGATAATGTTCATTGATCGTATCATCGATAGAATATGGATCTCGACAGTCACTTTGACTACTGAGCTTTTCCAACCGTAATCATTTTGATAACAGTTCATCGACCCTCAGCTTGAGGGGTGAGCTTCTGAATGCTGAACGATTTGTTCGATGTTGTATAGGCATTGTCTTGAATGGTCCATTTTTGACAGCCCAAAATTCCACCATCAAACGGTGTCCACAGTGTAGACGCCTTTGTATTATACGGTAACACGATATATTCCGTTCGAGGTATACTTTTTAATTGTATCAATTCAGATAGAATCACACTGCAGCAAATGTTTTTCTCAATTGTTTGAGATATTTCACTATGATCGAATCAATGGTGGGTTTCCCTCTTCTCCCACCCCCTCATCTTCTTTCCTTTTTTCGTAAACACTTTAATATCTCGCACGCTCGATGCTCGCGAGTGAGATATCAAAGTATTCACGAATCTCAAATTATAAATATATCATAAGTCTGTTATTTTCTCTTGTTCTCTGTTTTATTGTTCAGATTTGCGTCTATTTTTGTACCTATTCTATATAGAGCGAGTACAATTTTAGACGCAAACTCTATCAAATTCGAGTCAATTCCCAAAATGTCTTCTGATAATATTCGCCTCGTTTTCGCATTTTGTCACTGATGATCTTGACACCATAGATTTGAAGTTTACAATTTAATGCGTCTTGCCCCATCGGACGTCCTTTATACTCTTTGAACACCTTCAACGCCATGATACTTTCGTACATATCTTCCTTCAACATCGGCTGATTCAAGTGTGCATTTATCCAGTTCACCACCGAATCAAAGCAATACGGCACCGTTTCTTCCGCTAACACCGGCGCATACTTTGCAAAGACCTGCTTATATGACGTTTCGAGCATTTCGTTAAGCAGCTCCAGTTCTCGCTTCAATTGCCGGACACCAAGCGGATTCACGCGGTATTCATCCTTTGCATCATCGAACTCCATGATCTTGCACTTTCTTATTTTGTTGTTGATACTATCGGGCGTTCCACTGTTTCGGAACACTTCAAATGCCTCTACCCCCGCAAGATATGCCACTGCCGGCTTCAGCTCTCCTTCCACGATGGCCTTAAATTTCTTCAGGTCACCATAATACCAGTCCGCATCATAATCACGAAAATAAACCGTGCAGGTATCGTCGACATCAAGTGGGCGCTTTCGACCTGTTGACTGAATGATGTCCGTCGGCTTCCATTGGTCAATATACAGGTGTTTTACTGTGCGGTCTTTGATCTCGGTGCCTATGCCAAACGCCTTTGTGGTGAACAAATATCTTTTTGGGAGCTCTCTGTCCTTGATACAGTCCGTCAGCTTATTGAACATTTTGCCGTATTTCGGGTTGTTCTCGGAGCAGTAATAGGCAGCTGTATCGCCAAATATCTCCTTCATTTTGAGCAGATCTCCGCCGGATGATACAAATATAACGGCCTTTTCGTCTTCCGGGAGACTTTTTAGCATCCTGACCAGATTTTCCCTCGAATAGAAATATTTCTGCTTGATATGCTGGTAATCCTGCGGCAGTTTGTAGATGCGGCCTTCGGGAGTCTTTGAGGTCTCCTCCAGCAGCTTATAGGTCTCCTCGCCCGTTGCGCTCATATAGATAACCACATGGTCGGCTTCGGCCTTCTGCAGCACTTCCAGCGATAAATAGGTATTCATTCCATAAGAGGAAAAATCCGTAAAATAGTGACACTCATCCGCGACGATGTACTTGAACCCCGCCAGATACTTTTTCAGCGACGCCGGGTCATTCCTGTATTTCGTCTCAATATTCTGATAGGTCCGGACCTCTAGCATGTTCTCGTAGAACGCATCATTAGTCATTGCTATTTCCATTGGCTCACCATCGACCTCGGCAATAGCGGCTTCCGTTCTGCGTTGGAGCATCTCGGCGTGAAGGGTATTCAGCGGGCAGAGGTATAAAACCCGGCCTACTATGGCCATTTTTTTCAGCACCTCATCGACAAGCCAGCTCACCAGCTTCTTAATGATAAATTCGTTCTTGCCGCGTCCGGTTCCCATATCCAGAAGAACTCTCCCGTTCCCCCAATGCTGGAATGCATCACCGATCAATTCTGAAGCATACGCCCACCGCTCCTTCTCCGCCGGGGCGTCCCCTCCTATCTTTACCAATGGCACGATTGCTTCTGCGGGCACCACTTCCACCTCTGGCGCTTCCTCTGCCTCCTGAACGGCACAGCACCCTTCCTGCAGCTCGGTGGGCTCTGGCGTCTGGGGACTGGATATCCCCTCAGCCTCTGCTTCCGGCTCTGCTGACTGTCTGGTGGGCTCCGGCTCTGCGTTTATCCGTTCCAGCTCTGCAATCGCTGCACGGGCGCTTTCTGTCCATTCCCGCTGCTCTTCCTCGGTCAACGGGTTCTCCTTGCAGTTGCGTAGATATTCCTCATATTCGTGGGTTCCGTTCTGTTCATCCAAAAGCTTCAAGTAGAAGCCGTCAAAGGGCATTTTCATTTTCATGTAATAGCCTCTATAATAATATAAGGCGCACAGCCCAGCCATCTTGCCAGACCATGCGCCGGTTTGTCAGCGTCTGCCAGAAAAAGCTCTAGTCAAACGCTTCGTTCTGTGCTATTATAGGGGCGGGAACATACACACATAGATTTTTCCCGTCTCTACAGCCGCTTTGCCTGCGCCAACAGGCAAGGCGGTTTTTGTTTTACTGTTGCACATGGGCCCCTGCCTCGAGTGCTGCCGCCGCTTCTGCAAACCTCCGCATGGCGCTGCTGTAGCCAATTTCAAAGGAACTCTCGGCAATAGGCGTGACCAACCCTTCCAGAATTTCAGATAGGATCGCGTTCTGTACGTCACCCAAATACGGTCGAACAAGCACATCCAGCTGATGAAAGCTTGCCTCCACAGCACGTTTGAACTTCTCTTCATTCTGCTTGATCTCGTCAGCGGTCTGAAATACATCTTCTAAAAAGCTCATTTTAATCTCCTTTTTTAGCATGACACTGCCTCTGGACGTTCTGCCCATTTCTCAGCCTGCTCATTTGCTTAGGCGCGCTGTTCACTGCCGGTACCCACCTTTACCGCAGCTTTTTTATTGTCAAGCGCCTTGCATGTGCCAGGCGTTTTTTGTTTGCCTCGAATCATGTCTCTGGCACCTCATTGTCCTTGTGCCCTTCAAGCTCAACGCGCATCTCCGGGGTCAGCGTTCTGGTAAACTCCAAGTATGCCTGGATTCCCAGCTCTACCGCGTATTGCTCTGCTTGGGCCATCAGTTCTGCCGACAACCGTGCGATCCTGTTCTTGTCTGCCTCATCAACCGGCAGGTCCTCCAGCGCCCTCTCCAGCGCGTCTGCAGCCTTAACCAGCGGCTCACACAGTTCACGCGTCTGCCGTGGGATGATCAAATATCCTTCTTCGCCCAACGTTACACTCAAAATGTCCACGCTGCAGGTCTTGTTATCCGTCATAAGTTTCCTCCTTGTCCTTTTACATTCCACACCATCGTGCCGCCCGGGGATTCACAAACTCCGGCTTGAACGTCACATTGGGGAAATTCACATCCATATAGTTTCCAAACTCTTCCGTCGCCGCCTCTTCGCTATAATCGGCCAGTGCATCCACCGTTTCTAGCACCTGCAACAGACGAATGCGCCCCGTATTCCGGTCATGCCCCATCTGCACAAGCTCACTATCGGTCAGTTCATTGCAGAGCTCATAGGCGGCGGTGATATAGCTTCGCAGTACAGGCTTTGGTTCAAGCCGCACCTCATAATAGTAGGTCGGCTCCTCTGCCGCCTCCTGAATGACAGCCTCCATGCTGCAGCAGATCTCCAGTTCGGGGTTGCCTTCTGCATCTGAGGCAGGCGTAATGGTCATATCCGTACCATCGCAAAAACGCATCGTAATGCCTTTACCGACCGTGGAATCCCTTTGATCCGGGCAGATGTATCCGCCCGCCGGGATCGTTTTTCCGGACAGCGCTGCGTTCAGAATAAGCGACGCTTCCCGCTCTTCTTCAGGTGTTTCGGCATGGGCCTCGGCACCGTTCATGTAGATATCGATCATAGTCGTATCCCTCCTGTTTGGTTGATTAAAAAATCGTATCAATGTCCGGATCGTCCAGCTCATCCAGCTCGTCCATCCAGTCATATGCCGTGGGGACAAATTTTTCTTCCGCATCATTCCGGTAGGGTACAGAATAGCAGTCGATTTTCAGTAACGCCCGTCCATCATCGCTGAGGTACGGCAAGAAGGTGATCATCATATCACACTCCATATCCGGCTCATCGGCCAGCTTCAACGTAATTCCTTCGCAGGGATTCAGACTGTGGTGGGGTGTTTCTGTGCAGGCATCGTAGATCAAAGCCTTCCCTTCCAGCACATCCCTCAACGCACATAGCGCCGATGCGTCATTCTTACGGCCATTCGTCCGGATCGTTACTGCGTCTTCGTGATTATAGTTCATCATTATACATCCTGCGCGATGCGCGCACATGTAATTTTTTGCAGGCTTCTTTTGCGTTTGCGGTTAGCATATTCAAACCTCTTGCTCGTACTGCAGTGTCAGGATACCGCTGCTTGTCTTCTGTTCACGGCTTCACCCCCTCCATCATCTCCTCTTCCAGTGCACTCTTCATTACACGGGCGCCCATCTCGAACCCTTTCATGAAGCAAAATTCCATTTCCCTGTGTGCTGCCTGTACAGACAGATGGCAGATATCCGACAGGACGCTCTGCGGCATTCCTGTTGCCAACGCATAATCCTCCAAGTAGCGTTCAAACGCGTCTGCAACTTCCTTGAGCTCCGCCGACTCTCTGAGGTTCACCAGATCATTCAGGTTTACATAGAGTTCCTCCTCATCGTCAATCAGGTTCTCTTTTACGTTATTTTCAACCATGTTATAGCTCCTTTTCCTTAAAATTCACTTTCGAAAACAGGTACATTGTCGGTACGGCGCTCGCCTTAGTCGTAATTCGCGACCCTCTGGTACATTTCCTCAACGGTCCCCTCCGTAACGCATCTGATGAGCAGCTCCGGCTCTCCCGCCTCATTCAGGATAGGCCTGATCCGCAGCATCGTGCCGTCGTCCAGATGGTACAGCAGCCCCTTGTGCAGCGGAGCATTGTAAAAGCAGGGCATGATGCACATCTCCGTGTCGGCCGTCTTTCCAGCCAAGATGTTGTTGAGTGACGCCTCTGCATACTGCTCCTCTTCACGGTTCTCGGGCAGAAGGTTTGCATCATTGAAGTAAAGTTCGATCATATCAGTTCTCCTTTTTCATGCACATTTGTTGTTCGAAGTCTGGGCCAAAACCCTGTCCGCCGGGCAGATGGACTGCAGTAGCCCCCGCGCCTCGCTCTCCAACCGCTGGAGCTCGGCACGCACCTGCTCCCATTCCTTCAGCTCCCCGCTGGCGATTCCCTCACGGATCGTACGTCTTACAGCTTCTGCCAGCGCCTCCTCCAGCCTTGCATGATAGGTGCAAATATCGTACTCCACCCCGCCGTCGGCCTTTGTATGCGCCTTTTTCAACGCATAATACACGCTGCTCGCGTCCAGATAATAATTCTTCCAAATTTTTAGCAATTTCAACACTCCTAAATTATATTTTTTTATTTTGCCAGAGTCCGTGTACAGTTCTCCTTGTTGGCAGGGTGCTGCCCGGACTCTATGTTCCAAAGGACAAGCCAACCTTCGCTTTTGCCGCCTTACCACTCTTGGCCGCTACAACAGTATCTTACTATCCCGTGCCCGGGTATAAAACCAGATTGCGGTTCACGATGGGCTCCTCCCTTCTTAAGATTTGTCAACGTTGGAAAGCCGAATCAATGTTCTCATCTCATCAACCTTGCAGTGTAAGTATACCGCCAATGAATTCTATTGTCAAGTATTTTTTAAAAGTAAATATCTGTTTTAAGTATTTTACGGCGTTGCAGATTTCTATTACAAGTTTTTTGTTCTTTATGTGTTGACATTTTTAGAATTTCATGCTATCATATAAATACCTATTAGAAAGGAGTGTCCCAGAATGAGCGTCTGCCAAAACATTAAGACCGTTGCGGAAGTTAAGAGGATTCCCATCAAAGAACTCAGCCGGAGGGTCGATATCCCCTATACCACTTTATATAATATGTTGAATCGTAATAACGATCGGTTTGATCTCCATCTGCTGGAGGAAATCGCACGATCTCTGGACGTATCCGTTGGAATATTAATGGGTTCCGCCGTACCCAACAAGGAGCTGATTTTGTTCGACCATTATCCATCACGCAACGAATACTTAGCGCGCCATTCCTCCGATGATAAATTTACCAATCTGCAGAACCCCAATGAAGACAAACCGTACAATACCGAAAAGAACGACCGTTTTCCGTTTGATCCAGGCGACAAAAGGCACAGCTCCCTATGCGAATTCGACCAGCTAAATCCTCTTGGGCAGGAAGTCATTGTGCAGCTTCTGCTATCCATAAGGGCCCATCAGTTTGAGGGTGATTTACGGCGCGAGTTCATCTTCCTGCTGAAGCATTCCAACAACAAGGCTGTCTTTCAACTGAATCAGGCGCTTATGAGCTTGTCCTATTTAAGTAGCTTCAACGATCAGTATGCCACGCCAAGTTTTACCGAGCTTCTCGAAAATCTAGACACCGAAGTAGATTGATTCCATCCCCCTCATTTCTCTCTCCGTAGAGTAATGGGGGTATTTTTATGCCCATCCACCAAAAAAGAGCAGCCCCACCACCCGGCGGGACCGCTCTTGAAGTGTACGATTCAGTTTTTACAGGTTCATCAGGGGGCTGGTCTGGGTACCGCGATCCACTATGTCCTTATCCTTGATGCCCAACAGGTAACGCTGGGTGATCATGATATTGACATGCCCCATCAGGCGGGAGACACTGTACAGGTCCAGACCGTTCTTCAGCTGCATCTGTGCGAAGGTGTGGCGGCAGGTATGAGGGCTGACCCGCACCGAGGGCGAGACCCCCACTTCTTTTGCGGCATACTTCAATATCCGTGCCACGGCTTCATCGGTCATGGGCTTACCGTTTTTGCTGGGGAAGAGGTTCTTGTAGCGGGTAGGGTGCTCCTTCAGGTAGCCATCCCGGAGCGTGCAGTACTTGACGAGCTGCTTGGAGAGCGCGGGCGATTTTGGCACGACCCGTTCCTTGCTGCCCTTGCCGTGCTTGACCAGAATATAGTCCTGCTTGATGTCCTCCGGCTCCATCAGGATCATTTCGTTGCAGCGCATCCCGGTATCGAACAGCAGCATGATGATGGTCTTATTCCGCACGTCCAGAAAGTCCTTACCGTCGTAGAACTGGATCATCCGCTTCATCTCAGCCACTGTAAAGGTATCGATGATCGTCCGGGGCTGCCGGAGACACTTTACCTTTTTGGCCGGATTATCCCGCTCCTCCAGGTAGCCCTCATTGACCAGATAGTTGAACCATGTGCGCCACACCTTGAGCAGGTCGTTGATATAGCGGGACGTGCTACCCGCGTCCTGCTTCTCCTTCATTAGGTCCCGGATGTGGCGGGGACGGACGTCTTCCAGCTCAGTGATCTGCTTCAGCTCCAGATATTCCAGCAAAAACCGGGTCGCAGCCTTATAATTGCGCACAGAGCCTTTGGCCAGATGGCGGCATTCACAGTCATAGATAAATTCATCGCGGAGATCTTTCAAACACATAAAAAAACACCCTTCCTCTCACGGAATCTCGCAAAAGGAAGGGTGTTGAACTCAAGTTCCTGTTGTCGTACCAATCACAGCATGTTCGTATCAGCAAAGCCAATACTAGTTGTCATTCAGCACGGCACCTCAAGCACTTTTGAGCGTAGAAACGCAATTAGCAGTTCTCAGCGAAGTACTTAATGGTACGGACCATCTGAGAGGTGTAGGA
>OBJG01001870.1_pt1 | contig 14506 bp, 10 predicted proteins | sample 1517941 | NCBI WGS metagenome assembly OBJG01 (sample SAMN04571712, study PRJEB22368) | human gut metagenome | biome: human gut; material: stool | host: Homo sapiens | place: Luxembourg | collected 2012-09-21
GGGGGCTGGTGAAGCACATGGATAAGGCCAAAATGGGAACTTTCATCAAGGAACAGCGGATGGCTCTTGGAATGACGCAGCAACAGCTGGCCGAACAGTTACATATTACGAACAAGGCAATCTCACGTTGGGAAACCGGCAATGCTTACCCCGACATTTCTCTGTTGGACGATCTGGCGGCTGTGCTGTCGGTATCGGTTGAAGAGCTTTGTCGCGGTGAGCGGATTGCCCTGCCCTCTGCTGACACCAATACACTCCTGAGCGATGTCATCACCGAGGTAAGACAACAGAAAAAAGACAGAGCCGCGAAATGGCTTCGCATCCTCTGTCTTAGTATTTTTTCCGTGATCCTTCTTGCGTTTCTCTTCTTTACTGGTGCGTTCTTATTTATACAAAATGAAGCAAATTTAGACGAAGCACTCTTCACCCTGGCTTTGGGTGCCTTTGCCATCGGGCTTATGCTTTTCCGGGACGGGATTCCGATCCTTCTGCTTGCCATCGCTCTACCGCCGTTACTTTGCAGACGCCCCCGGCAGCCGGCGAAAACCATCGTCTGTATCCTGCTGTCGGTTCTGTCCGTCCTCTGGCTGATCTTTGGCGGACACTTTCTCTGGTTCCAGTTATTCTAGCCTTTCCATCGTTTTGCATAATCTTTCCGTCCGCTGACGATGGCAGAATAAGCATCAAAAGAATTTTATTCCTAATTACTTTCCAAACAGTGTACTCAAAATTCCTCTCTTGATGACCTGGGCACCGGTATTGATCAGCTGACGCTCGATCTGGGCCTGTCTGCGTTCCGCTGCCTTTTCCTTCTTTTTCTGTGCGGCTTCCCATTCCTTCTGCTTCTGCTTTACGGTGGATTCCTGCAGTTTTGCCTGCTGCTTTGCCAGCGCTTCCTTATCCTTCTCCAGCTGTGCCCGCTCTGCTGCCAGCTGTGCCGCTTTCGCCTCATGCTCCATGGTATCTGTCAACACTTCGTAGGCAGAAATATTGTCCACCGCCTCATCGTAGCGTCCCATGCCGTCTCTCGCCATCAGATTCCTGCGCTCCGTCTCATCCACAGGTCCCATAAAGCTCTGGGGGCAGATGATGGAGGTACGCTGGGCAATGCCGGGCACGCCGTTCTCATCCAGAAAGGAAGTCAGTGCCTCACCTACGCCCAGTTCCATGATGACTTCTTCTGCCTTAAAGGCAGGATTGGCCCGCAGGGACTGTGCTGCTGCCCGGACAGCTTTCTGCTCCGCCGGAGTGTACGCCCGGAGGGCATGCTGTACCCGGTTGCTTAACTGTGCCAGCACGGAATCGGGAATATCACTGGGGCTCTGGGTCACGAAATAGATACCCACGCCCTTGGAACGGATCAGCTTTACCACCTGCTCGATCTTCTGCACCAGTATCTTCGGTGCATCAGCAAACAACAGGTGTGCCTCATCGAAGAAAAATACCAGCTTCGGCTTTTCCAGATCTCCCGCCTCGGGAAGCTTCTGGAATAATTCTGACATCATCCATAACAGGAAGCTGGCATACAGTGTGGGATTCTGCACCAGTTTTACGCAGTTCAGCACATTGACAATACCTTTGCCGTACACATCCGTACGCATCCAGTCATAAATATCCAGATCCGGTTCTCCGAAAAAGAGATCTCCGCCCTGATTCTCCAGAGGCAGTAGCGCCCGCAGAATACCGCCCACGGACTGCTTGGAGATACTTCCGTAGGTGGTCAGATAGTCATCCTTGTGTTCTGCCACATAATTCAGCAGAATACGCAGATCCTTTAAGTCGATCAATAAAAGTCCCTTATCATCCGCGATCCGGAAGACAATATTCAATACACCTTCCTGCGCAGCGGTGAGCCCCAGAATACGAGATAAAAGCTCCGGTCCCATATCGGAGATGGTGGCTCTCACCGGATGGCCGCCCTCCTGATAGATGTCCCAGAAGCAGACCGGATAAGCCTTATAGGAAAAACTGTTGCGGATACCGAATTTATCAATCCTCCTGTCCATGGATTCCGAAGCCACACCGGCTGTGGCAATTCCGGAGACATCCCCCTTCACATCACACAAAAATACCGGCACTCCCGCATCTGAAAAAGATTCTGCCATAGCCTTCATAGTGATCGTCTTGCCGGTGCCGCTGGCTCCTGCGATCAGTCCATGGCGGTTACTCATATTCAGCGGCATATTCACACGCTGACCATCTGCCAGGCCCATATAGATCTGTCCGTCTGTATACATAATTGTCCCTCATCCTCTCTATTTTATCTCTATTTTCCTGCTGTCCTATCCCGTAGGGATATCAATAGAAGATATCTTCTACGACATTTTGAAACGTTTCTTCCCCGTCATATGCTCCACTTTCAGGCAGAATATCTCCGTCATGGCTACGACTTCCGGTCGGAATACGAAATTCTCCGTTCTGTCAGGATAGTACTGCTTCATCAGAAGATTCAATGCTTTCTGTTTTTCCGCATCCGACAGGATCTCTATAGTTCCCTGACCGATCACGCTCTCGTATTCCATGGTGCACTGGCAGCCATCTTCTTTCTCCGACAGCACCAGTCTGTGGGAGCAATCCATCTCGAAGCTTGCCCTGACATCCTTACGGATCAAATCATATTTTTTTCCTTCTTTTGCCCCGTGAAAATAGAGTGTCACTCTGCCGTCCGTCTCTTCCATTCCGAAATTCAACGGCAGAAGATACGGATAGCCATCCTCATCATTCAGTGCAAGTCTGCACACATCACACCTCTTCATGACATCTGTCATTTCCGAAAATTCTGTAATCTCACGATCGTTACGACGCATTGTATTCCTCCTGTGCTGCATTTTGTTTTTCTGTCAATATCTGTGCGCCCGACAGGCTTTGCGGCATATAAATGCCGGGTAGGCCATCATTGGAATTTCATATACTCTTTCACAGATATATTTACTATAGCGCATAAACAAGATATAATGCAACTATATCCTTCCGTAAGGAATTTTGAAAGGAGTTTTATTTTGCAAAACAAAGTATCCCATTGTTCTATTTTCCCACCGGATCTCAGTGCTCTGACGCTGCATATCCTCGCTATGGCGTTCATGTTCTGTGATCACCTGTGGGCTACCCTCGCCGGAGATGCCTGGTGGCTGACCGGCATCGGCAGACTGGCATTTCCCATGTTCGCCTTTTTCCTGGTGGAAGGCTTCTTCCATACCCATGATAGGAAAAAATATTGCATGCGCCTGCTTCTTCTGGCCATTCTTTCTGAGCTTCCCATCAATCTGATGTACAGTGGGCTGTTATTCTACCCGTTTCATCAGAACGTGATCTGGACACTGCTCACAGGCTTCCTATGTATCTGGGCAATAGATACCCTACGGAAAAAATGTCCGGTCTGGCTGTGGATTCCGTCGATCCTGCTGCTATCTGCAGTGGGCTACGTGCTGGCAACCCTCTTCATGTTCGACTATTACGGAGAAGGCGTTCTGACTGTTATCGTATTCTATCTCTTCCATGGGAAAAATTGGTGGCAGCTTGCCGGACAGTTTGCCGGGCTCTACTGGATCAATGTCATGCTGTTGGCAGGAATGCAGATTCCATTACAGCTTTTCGGTCATGCCTTCGAGATTTCAGAACAGGGACTGGCGCTGTTGTGTCTGCCGCTTCTGTGGTGCTACCATGGACGCCAGGGCGCGCATAACCGTAAGATCCAGCTTGCCTGCTATGCCTTTTATCCGGTACACATGCTGGTACTGGGGATTCTGTCAAAGCTGATTTTTAGTTAAAATGATAATGCTGACAGAAAGTCTATTCCCTAAAGTAAAAAACTCCCGATGGAATCATTCCACCGGGAGTTCTATATTTTTACTCTAAATTAGTACTGCTTCACCTGTTCTTCGCCGTTCATGACACGCAGAGCGCCCTGAGCCAGAGCTAACAGCTCGTCCTCACCGGGATATACGGTCACAGGAGCGATCCAGCCGCATCTCTCTTTCAGCTTAGCCACTACATCCTCACCATATGCAATGCCTCCGGTGATAACGATCTGGTCTACCTTGCCGTTCAGCACACAGGCCATAGCACCGATGTCTTTGGCTACCTGTAACAGGAATGCCTGCTTCACCTCCGCTGCCTTGGCATCGCCTTCATTGGCACGCTTGGTAACTTCACGCATATCGTTGGTACCCAGGTAAGAATTCAGGCCGCCCTTGCCGATCAGCTTTGCACTGATCTCCTTCTCAGTATATTTTCCGGAGAAGCACATTTTTACCAGTGCTGCGCAAGGCACACCGCCTGCACGCTCCGGAGAGAATGCACCGTCACCGTCAAATGCACTGAATACGTCTACAACCTTGCCGTCCTCATGTGCGCCTACGGATACACCGCCGCCCATGTGCACTACTACCAGACGTAAGGACTCATAAGGCTTGCCGGCCTCTTTTGCATATCTCTTGGCAACTGCCTTCTGGTTCAGGGCATGGAAGATACTTCCTCTGGGGATCTCTTCCAGACCGGAATATCTTGCGATGGGCATCAGCTCATCTACTACAACGGGGTCTACGATGTAAGAGGGAACGCCGATCTCATCACCGATCTCTCTTGCCAGAATACCGCCTAAGTTAGAAGCATGCTGACCCTGTACACCTACTTTTAAATCCTCCAGCAGATCATCAGTTACCGCATAGGTACCACTGGGGATGGGCTTTAACAGACCGCCACGTCCTACGATCACGTTGAAGCTCTTCAGATCGCAGTTCTTCTCTGCCAGCAGATCGGTAATGATCTTCTTACGGAAATCCTTCTGTTCGAAAATAGTATCGTATTTGGAGATCTCCTCGGTAGAATGTCTCAGGGTTTCTTCAAATAATAAGTTCTCATCCTCAAATACACCGATCTTGGTGGAGGTGGAACCGGGGTTGATGATCAGACTCTTGATTGCCATTGTGTGTTTCCTCCTATATTCACTCTTATATTCGCTCTTATGCTTTACCGCTTTGTCCACTACAGCATCTATACCTGCCGACAGCAGTTCTCCCGCAGCTTCCACAGCGGCTTCGATCACGATATCCATAGCTTATTTCTGATTCTTTTTCATCTCTTCTGCTACAACTGCAGCCAGTGCCAGGGAGTATACCTTGGTCTCGAAGGTATCGGAACGGCTGGTCAGGACTACGGGTACCTTGGTACCGGTCAGGATGCATCCGTTCTTTACTTTTACCATATGTACGATTGCTTTGTATACCAGGTTGCCGGCATGGATATCCGGGAACAGCAATACATCTGCATCACCCTGGATCTTACGGTCGGTAGCTCCCTTATGCTTGGCTGCCTCGGGATCGATCGCCAGGTCAAGAGACAGCGGGCCGTCTACGATACAGCCGGGGATCTGTCCTTCTTCACACATCTTAGTCAGTTCTGCCGCATCTACGGTAACGGGCATCTTGGGATTTACAACCTCAACTGCTGCTAAAGGTGCTACCTTAGGCTCTGCAACGCCGCAGGCATTACATACCGGAATGGTGTTCTTGATGATCTGAACCTTCTCCTCCAGTGTAGGATAGGTCATGAATGCAACATCGGTCAGGAACAGAAGTCTGTCAATGCCGGGAATCTCAAATACACATACATGAGACAGGGTTCCACCGGTACGAAGGCCTACTTCTTTGTTCAGTACGCTCTTTAAGAAGTTCTTGGAGTCGATCAGACCCTTCATATACATATCTGCACGGCCGTCATGTGCCAGCTTTACAGCTTTCAGGGAAGCTTCGATCATATCCGGCTCATTGATGATCTCATAATCGGAGAGGTCCATATTCAGTCCGGCTGCAATCTCACGGATCTTTGCCTCATCACCTACCAGGATTGCATCTGCAATGCCCAGTCTCTTGGCCTCATGTACAGCTTCCAGTACTGCACTGTCTTGTGCAACGGAGACTGCGACGGTCTTCTTCCCACACTCTTTTACTTTTGCTACGATGTCATCAAAATTCATTTTCTTCCATTCCTTTCCGCCCCTCGTGGGCTCCAAGTATGAATACATTCCACACATTATTCGCAAAATTGCACGATAAATCGTGCTTTCGCTGCTGCGCAGCTATTTTTGCTCATATGTGTGGCGGTGACTCTATTCGAGTCACCTAAAATCAAGCAAAACTGCTTTTTACATGCAAGCATGACAAAGCAGTCCCGCTTGATTTCATTGTCTTCCGAATAGTCACTCTAATCGTTAAAATAATAACACACTGGAATACAAAAATCAAGCTACTATGACAAATATAGCCACCTCTAAATAAGGTGGCTGATATCTGCCAGGGTCGGTACGCAGGCGTACAGACATTTTTTTAATTTTTCATCTGGCTGTGTCTGATCCGGCACCATCACGACCTTACAGCCGGCGCGGTAAGCACTCATGACTCCGTTGGGAGAATCCTCCACGGCCATGCACTCTTCCGGTGCCAGTCCCAGCTGCTTGCAGGCATAGAGATAAATATCCGGGGATGGCTTACCTTCCCCTACCATAGTGGCCGAGATCAATTTTTCAAAATACGGCCGAAGTCCTGTCAGTGCCAGATATTTTTCCGTCCGCTCCAGATCCGTCGCTGTGGCAACCGCTGCGGTGATATGCCTTTTTTTCAGATCTTCCAGAAGCTCCACAGCGCCGGGCTTGCATTTGATACCATCCCGGTCCAGTGTTTCTTCCATCATCTCTTTTCGTTTGTCACGCACCACATAATAGTCAAAATCTTCACCGTACCAGTCCTTGAGCTGTCTGGGGGCAAAGGGGCGTCCCAGACTGCGCATCGTAAGTGCCTGCTCATCTGTCATGGTATACCCACAGGCTGCCAGTGCCTTCGGCCAGAAAATACGGTAATATTTTTCGGTATCGATCAGCGTACCGTCCATGTCAAATAAAACTGCCTGAATCATTGTTATTCCTCTGCGCCAGCCGTCTGTCCGGCATCTTCTGCTGCATCCGTAACATCAGTACCTTCTGCTGGGCTGTCCTTTGAATCCCTTTCGTTTGTGCCGCTCTGGTCCTCGCCAGCTTTTCCGGCTTTCCGGTCACGTTTTGCCGCTTTGCGCGTCTTCCGGCGTTTTGCCGCTTTTTTCCCTAACAATACGATCAACAGGATCACGACTGCACCACCGACGATGCAAAGTACGATCAGCAGTGTATGACTGCCCTCGACCTCTACCGTGCGGAAGCTGCCGGGCACTTCCATGGTAAACTGTCTATAGCTGCCGATCACAGTGGATTCCACTTCCGTGTACTCTCCATCCTGTGCTACCTCTATGACAGTGTTATCCGCATCCTCACAGTAGACACGCAAGGTTGCTTCTCCGGTATAGTCCGGTGCATCCTCTTCCATGGAATTGGTCATGGATACTGTATAAGTATTTCCCTCTACCTGCAGATGCAATGCTGCATTGGGATAGAAGTTGCCTTCTGCCATAACCAGTGCCTTATTGTTATCGTTTTTCTCTGCGGAAGCAATGGATGCGGTCCATTCCTCATACTCTGCTTCCAGCACTTTATTACCGGTAATATCACTGAAATCATAATCCGGCCATACACCGTAATAGCCATCCTTCTCCGGTACTTCCGGAATCTGGTCTGCCGACAGATAATCCCCGTAACCGCATTTATAGGAAGCCACTTCTACACCATCCGCCTGGAAGGTAATGGTAAACTGTGAGAAAGCGTCCGGAACGTCTTTGCTGCAGAATTCCTGGTAGGACAACGGGGTAGCACCGCCCTGATAACCAATGCCGTCTACGCCACCGGCTCCGCCTTCCACATAATAGTTGCCATACAGAGTTCCATCATCACTGACTTTTCCGGCAATGCTGCCCTGGCCTTCGCCGGACATATCCAGATCATTGTACGCATAGCTGTAGAAAATATCACAGCCTTCTCCGGCAATACCTCCGATATTATTTTTACCGGTGATCCTGCCCATGCTGTAACAGCTGCGGATCGCATAGCTGGCAGATCCGGCAATTCCTCCCACATAGCTGCCTCCGGTACTCTCTACGGGTGCATAAGACTCACAGGAAATGACTGCGCCATATTCTGCTTTACCGACCACACCGCCGACATAGTCTTTTTTACCGGTCACGTCTCCAAGGTTGCGGCTGTCTCTGATGACTGCCTTGACCGTCTGCTCCACATCGAAACTCTCCGTTCCGGTTAAAGTGATATCGTCCTCAGGGTCAAAATCGTATTCCGTTGCCACCTGTCCAACGATACCGCCCACATTCGTATCGGCTTCCACCGTACCGCGGTTCACACATAAGGTGACCTTTCCCTTCTGGAAGCTGGAAGTATCATAGCGCGCTTCTTCGGTTCCTTCCGGTTCTGCGGTGTCATCCTCCGCATCGGGATCTCCGGGGTTCACCTCTTCCTTGCTGGCTGACTCATCCGAAGTATCTTCTACAGAAATTCCTTCATACCGGAAGAGATCATCCCGGATTTCGCTGACCAGATTCCGCAGAACTCTGGCCTGATCCATCAGCTCATCCATGTGGGCACTGGTGCTGTCTGTCCCGGCTTCCAGTACATCCCCCAACTGACCCAACTGGTCAAAAGCCTTGTCGAGCCTGTCATTCAGTGTATCCAGATTATCTTTGATACCGCCACTGCGATCCTTGGAAGCATTCGTCATGTTATCCAGATGCTTGGTGGCATTCTCTCCGAATTTTTTCAGTGCCGATTTATAGCTCTCCGTATCGTCCGGTACGGTGATGGTAATGTTTCCGCCACTGACGTCATGATCGCCATCGCCACCCCAGTTACCATTCCAAATGTCATTTCCACTGATGGTAACGTCATGACTGTTGCCGTTATTCTTGTCATTATCCGCCTGCTTGTTCAGATCGTCATTCAGGGCTTTCAGATCGTTGCTGACGCCGTTCAACTCTTGATTGTAAATATACCACAGATCATGAGCGGTCCCGGTCAGAGAACTTCCCGCATTGTTGGCATCCTTCAGGTTCGAACTGATACTCTTGGCAATACTGGATGCCTGTTTGCTATAGCTGCTCACATCTTTCTGGGTGGTATCCAACATATCCAGGAATTTGTCTGTCTCCGTATCCAGTTCCTTCAGCTTGTCACTGAGATACTGGATTTCCAGGAACGGCTCCATCTGACCCACGATACCGCCCACATCTTTTCTGCCCTGCACATATCCGGTGTTGGTGCAGTTCTGCAGATAGCCCTGATGCAGTCTGCCTACGATACCTCCGGTATTGTAGCCTACGTGCTGGTAGCCGATGGCACCGGAATTGGAGCAATAATAAATCTTACCATCCGAAATACCTGCGATACCGCCGGTGTCCGTATGAGCTGCCACATTAGAGGTACTGTTGATCTGCTCCAGATTGTCCATGGTGATATCTTCCAGATCATAAGTCACTTCCGTGCTGTACGTATTGATATTGCCATTGTTGCTGCAGTTATTCAGAATACCGTGGTTGTTGCCCACAATACCGCCTGCGGAATGATTGCCGATCACATTTCCGGAGGATTCACACCGACGGATCTCTCCGCTCTCGGCATTGACTCCGGCAATACCGCCGACATCCGTATCACCGACCACATTTCCGGTAAATTTACAATTTTCAATGCTGCCATAGTTCACACCGACGATACCGCCGACCTGATCCTGACTTCCAGAGGGAGATACTTCCCCCGTGACCGTAAGGTTGCGAACTTTTGCTCCCTCCTGCACATAGCGGAACAATCCCACTGCCGAACCGTCTCCGGTCAGTTTCACATTGGAAATAGTAAAACCGCTGCCGTCAAAGATTCCTGCAAACGTAGGAATACTGAGTTCACCTGTCATGCTCAGAACAATGTCGTTCTGCAACACTACTTTTTTATCTCTGGACCAACTGTCCAGTACACAGTTCTCCACCAGTTTCCGCAGATCCTCCTCCGTGCTGATCTCTATGACTGCATAATCCTGCTCCTTTATCGTGCTGCTATAACCGCTGCCGCCTCTGTACTGCTCATAGGTCAAAGTTTCTGCTGCATAGGCGGTGGCCGGTGTCTGCAGGATCAATGCTGCTCCCAGCAGGAAACATAATAATCTCTTACTGTTCATCTTCTGTTCCCTCGCTTTCTGCTGTTTTTTCTTTATCCGAAGCTTTCTTATCCGCAGCTTCTGTATCTGCTCCGGTTGCTTTCTGTCCGGCTGTCTCATCCTCCGGCAGCTCCTGTGCTTCCAGTCTGGGATAGCTTTCTTCCGGGGCATCGTCCCGCTCCTCCATCGTCACGGTATCCTTGGGACGCACCACCGCACCCATCTCACCATCAATGACACCGATAAAATCACCCTCCAACACACCATTGACATAACCCTTGATGTGACCGTTCATACGGATTCTTCCGGCGGAGGGCAAGGGCTTTGCCAGATCCCGTTTCAGTGTAAATGCTGTCTTCTGAATAATGATATCTCCGATCAGCAGTGTCTGCGGCAATGCCAGCAGTACCAACAAAATAGATGTCAGAGTACCACGACCAAGAGCCAGTCCGATGGCCGCTACCGCTGCATTGGAAGATACATAGCTGATAATAAATCCCGCAGATACCAGCATGGATCCGCTGGTAACAATGGTAGGGAACGCCTGGTTCAGTGCTTCGATGGCGGCTTCCTTGATCGGCATATAGGTCTTCAGATCCATGTAACGGCTGGTGATAACGATAGCGTAGTCGATCGTTGCACCCATCTGGATCGCAGATACTACCAGATATCCCAGGAAATATACATTTTCATTCAACAGATACGGCAATGAGAAGTTCATCCAGATACTACCCTGAATCGTTACAACCAACAGTACCGGCAGACCGGCGGACTGGAAGGTGAACAGCAGGATGATCATAACGAACAATGCTGTCAGCACCGTGATGATCGTATTATCCGTTGCGAAGGAATCGCCCAGATCCTTATCACTGGTGGCGTTACCGACTAGCAGAATGTCATCTATATTATAGAACTTTGCCACGGTATTACGGATCTGATCCAGTGCTGCTGTGGTCTCTTCTCCCTCATAAGGAACATTCAATTCCAGAACAAATCGGGAATTGTCTTCGCCCAGCAGCTGATCTTTCGCAATACAGATCTGGGAATAAGCATCCGTCAGAGTTTCTTCCAGATCATCGTCCAGTGTGATGTTGCCGCTTTCTTTCTGATCATAAATGAACAGGAACATATCAATAAACGGAACTTCGTATTCACTGACGCCACTGACCAGCGCACCATAATCGCTCTGATCCAGTGCATATGCCGAATACAACATATCCGCCACTTCAATATCCAGATCGATCAGTTCCGCAAACTGTCTGGGATTCAGCTTATCCGTCAGCATATAGCCGTCCATGGCCTCGATATTGCCAAGTCCCTGACAGGATTTCACCACATCCAGCTTTTCCAGAGCTTTCAGTGTCTGTGCCTCTTTTTCATAATCACCGTTGGGCACAATGACTGCCAGCTGGTTCACCATGCCGAATTCCTTATTTACCATGCTGACGGAAAATTTATTATCACTCATAGTACTGGATTCCAGAGTGTTGGTATCGTACACGTAGTTTGCCTTATTGGACAGGAAAAATGCTATAATAACACCTACGATCAGAATAGGCGGTATAATGTAGCGGGTAGCCACACAGAATTTACCGACCGCCGTGATCTTCGGCACGAAGCTCTTGTGGTGAGTATTGTCAATGGCCTTGGAAAAGGTCAAAAGCAGTCCGGGCATCAGGAAGAATACGGCCACCATACTGAAAATAATGGATTTTGCCAGAATGATACCCATATCATAACCAATTCTAAACTGCATGAACATCATGGCTACCATACCGGAGATAGTGGTCAGGGAACTGGAAGAAATCTCCGGGATTGCCTTACTCAGGGCCACGATCACGGCCTCTCTGGCATCCTTGTCCTCATGTTCTTCCATAAAACGGTGGGCCAGAATGATGGCATAGTCTACCGCCAGACCTAACTGCAGTACCACCGCAATAGAGTTCGTTACAAAACTGATGGTTCCGAACCAGTAGTTCGTACCTTTGTTCAAAATAGCTGCCACAATAAATGTAGTCAGATAAACCGGGATTTCCGCATAAGTCGTAGAGGTAAATAACAATACGGCTACGATAACCACTGCTGCCAACAACAGAATGACGATCATATCATTATTCAAGTCATCCGCGTCACGCTCTTCCTGACCGATATCGGAAGAATAGTAAACATCATAATCGGACAATGCATCCAATACCTCATCCAGATGCTGCTGTGTAGCTTCCGTGTCTGCTTCCTCATCAAAAGTGACAGACAATAAAGCCTCCATGTCATGATAATGATCCTCGGTGTCATCGAAATCCAACATGCTGACACCGTCCATCTCCTCCACCTGATCTGCCAGTTTCTGTGCCTCGTCAAACGTCACGTTACAGATCAGGATCCGGGCGGAGCCATACGTGGTAAATTCCGAATCCATCAGATCCAGTCCCCTTCTGGTCTCTGTTGTGTCCGGCAAATAAGTGGTCAGATCGTTATTAACCTTGACTCTGTTCATGGATAATACGCAAAATATGCATAAAACAATAAAGATCAGATAAAATCCTTTTCGTTTGTCTACAATGAGCGTGGCAAGTTTCATCATAAAGGAATTATCTTTTTTGTCTTTTTCTGCGTTGTCTGCCATAGTTCCCTCCTGCTTTTTCTCTCTTTGTACCCTTGTTTATGTATTTGATTTTATACACCTCTAGTTTAAAATGTTTTTGAACATCTGTAAAGACTTACTACAAAGATAAGAAATTGTATTAATGTCATTTAATGAACTTGTGTTGATTTTCTGCCACATGCAAAATATAATAATGGGGAAGAAAAAGCAAGCTACAGATTTTTTGTGATTGTTTATTTTTAGACATTTTCGTGATGTTCGTCTATTATTTTAGAAAAAATTCAGATTTGTATTACATATAGGAAATGATTTCTTCTTTTCCCGGAAAGGCTGGTGGATTGTCTTATGGAAAAAATGGATCGCCGTGTGCGCAAGACAAGAGCTCTCTTATTACAGGGGCTGGTAAAAATGTTAGAAACCCATGATATTCAGGATATCTCCGTCAAGGAGCTGACCGAACTGGTGGATATCAACCGCGGAACCTTTTATCTGCATTATGATGATATCTACGATATGCTCCATAAAATCGAGGATGAAATGTTCCTGGAATTTAATGAAATCATGGAGCAGAAACCGGTCGTTACCAATTCTCTGGCCTCTCAGGGGCCGTTGTTGGAATTCTTCCATTTTCTGGACCGGCACAGAGATCTGGCCAAGGTCATGATCGGGCCTCATGGAGATCTGGCTTTCGTCAACCGTCTGAAGGATCAAATTGAAAAGCGCACTCTCCAAGTTCTGGAAAGTGCGCAATCCGATGCCAACTATAAATATCTCTGCTCCTTCATCATCACCGGCTGTGTCGGTGTCGTAGAGACCTGGCTGAAAGAATCCGATCCCCAGTCTCCGGAAGAAATGGCAGAGATTCTCGGTGCCATGCTCTTACGTCAGCTTAATTTTGCTCCGGGGCCTGCATAGGCTGTGTCGACTCCGGCATACCTACGCTCAATGAAGTCACTGTCTCACCATCCAGGAAAAAGGATACGGTATCACCTACCTGAAGTTCGTCCAGAGTGGCATCTTCTCCGTCAATCGTAATGATCGTATCGTCATTGACTGTGATAGTCATAGTATCTCCGCTGAGAGTTAAGGTCATCTCATCCAGCATGTCTTTCTCAGGTTTCTGACCGTTCGGTGCTTCTCCGTTGGGTGCGCCACCGTTACCATCAGGGGCCTGGCCATCCGGTTTCTCACCGGTCGGAGCTTCGCCTGTGGGTGCCTCACCGCTGGGAGCCTGACCATTGCCGTCAGGGGCCTGACCATCCGGCTTTTCTCCGCTGGGTGTCTCACCGGTAGGAGCTTCACCATTGGGAGCTTCCGGCTTCTCTGCCAGTGCGATGGAGATCACATTGCCATCTATGGCTGTGATCTGACCAAGGTAAGATTCTACCTTCTCTTCACTGCTCTCCGTGCTCTCCGTCGTACTCTCCGGTGCGATCGTCTCCTTCTGTTCTGCTGATTCACTTGCTACGCTCTCCGTACCCGCAGATGTTGTTCCTCCGCATGCCGTAAATCCCGTCATCACCATAGCAGCTGTCAACACTGCACACATTACTTTTGTATTCACCTGGGGTAAATTCCATCTTCTCATTTTCCCATTCCTCCTGTTCCATTCATTCCTTAAAAAACTTGTGAATATTTACTTCCCCTTATCTGTCTCTTATGATAAAGGTCATCTGCGAAGGAATTGTGAGAAAAATGTGGTGATTCTGTGAATTTTTCAGGCATGACATCCATGTCATGTATGCAGTGTTGACAGTGTCAGATCATGTGTCGATTTTGCTGTTTTGTTGTAAATATTCAAGGAATGCGGTACAGCCTTCCAGAACGTCATCGT
>OBJG01001878.1_pt1 | contig 14431 bp, 7 predicted proteins | sample 1517941 | NCBI WGS metagenome assembly OBJG01 (sample SAMN04571712, study PRJEB22368) | human gut metagenome | biome: human gut; material: stool | host: Homo sapiens | place: Luxembourg | collected 2012-09-21
GATCTTACACTTGATGTTACGGTCGGCAGAGCAGGAAACGCCCAAACCTACCGGACAAGAAGCACCATGACGAGGTAAACGAATGATACGTACATCGTGAGCCAGATATTTACCGCCAAACTGTGCACCAAGACCAATCTTATGAGCTTCCTTCAGTACTTCTTTTTCAAGTTCCACATCGCGGAAAGCACGACCGTATTCATTACCGGTAGTTGGCAATTCATCGTAGTAATGAGTAGATGCCAACTTCACGGTCAACAGGTTCTTCTCAGCAGAAGTACCACCGATGACGAAAGCAATATGATAAGGAGGACAAGCAGCTGTACCCAGGGTTTTCATCTTCTCAACAAGGAAAGGAACCAATGTACCGGGATTCAGGATTGCCTTTGTTTCCTGATAGAGATAAGTCTTATTTGCCGAACCACCCCCTTTAGTCACACAAAGGAATTTATATTCCATACCTTCGGTAGCTTCGATATCAATCTGTGCGGGCAGGTTACATTTTGTATTCACCTCGTCGTACATATTCAACGGAGCATTCTGAGAGTAGCGCAGGTTTTCTTCAGTATATGTTTTGTAGACGCCCAATGAAAGTGCTTCTTCATCGCAATATCCGGTCCATACCTGTTGTCCCTTTTCACCATGAACGATAGCCGTACCGGTATCCTGGCAGAAAGGAAGCACGCCTTTAGAGGCTACTTCTGCATTACGCAGGAAAGTTAGTGCTACATATTTATCATTATCACTTGCTTCCGGATCGCGCAGAATCTTAGCAACTTGCTCATTGTGCGAACGGCGCAACATGAATGACACATCGCGGAAAGCCGTATTAGCCATTGCCGTGAGACCTTCTTTTTCAATCTTCAGCATAGGTTTCCCTTCAAACTCGCTTACGGATACATAATCTTTTGTAAGCAGATAATACTCTGTCTTATCTTCTCCATGCTCAAACATAGGTTGATAATGGAACGGAGGTGTTGTTGCCATAATTACTCGTAAATTAAATTAATGAATCGTAGCACAAAGGTAAGAACTATTATTGAAATATTTCTTTAATTAGCGTAAAATGATGCTATCCGCTGCATACGACTTATCAGTTCGTCACCCAATGCTGTCTTATCTTCAATATGTTTCAGCACAGCAGTGACAAAAGGATTACTTTCGAAATCTCCACGCACCTGTTCAAAGTCCATTTCTTTCTCTGCACGCGAACCGTCGGCACCAAAGCCCGTCATGGAGGCCAGTGAGAATTCTTTCTTAGCGTCATCGTACACCATACGGTCCAGCCCAACTACAGCTTCTTTCCACTTTTCTACAATACGGATAATATCTGCCGTCGTAATATTCTCAGGCTTGATGCCATAGAACTCTTCTAACTTCTCATAAGCCCAAGTCCATTCGTAAGTATAGTAGTTCTGATGCATCTTCTCGAATTCCGCATTAATAGACTTCAGACGGTCCACTTTACCACACTCTATATCATTGATTAAAGCATCTATCTCGCTCTTCGGTGCTATCAATCCGGAAATATCTACCCACTCACCACTACCTATCACCGTATCAGGTTTCAGACGGGCACGTATTTCTTCGTTACTCTTAAAATCAATACCTTCCAAACGCTTGATTACAGAGTTCCCGAGGAATTTATGAATAGCTATCTCATAGAACTTTATCCCCTTCACTAACGCTGAATTACGGATTTTAGCACTATGGAAAGAATAAATATCAGAAAGTTCTCCGGAAGCATGGCGCAGATTCTGCAAAGTCTCTCGCCCTTTGAACATCTTTTGTACGGTATAAGGGCTGAGCAAATTGTAATTGATGAAATCCAACTTATTGGTATCAGTACGTCCGTCACGCTTCGGCCATTTCTGCGCATCACGAATGGTTCCGACACTCCTCAAGTTAACGCCCGGCACAAGATAAGTGGTATTATTTTGCTCTATCAGATAGGAAAAAGGCAGATTGGATGTATCGGAATGATTGACATGGCGTCCCATCACCAATGAAAAGGCTCCCACACGGGCAGGCCATAGGATATAAGAATCGGAAGTAGTCTTAGCTCCACGCTCCAAAGTTCCCTGGTGAATAGGACCTAACTTATACATATGGTTACTTTGGTTAGATCCGGAACCGGCATTCATAAATGAAAACATACCGGCAATCAATAAAGTGGATTTATGATGCGTCACCGTGAAAGGTCCGGCAAAAATGGCACATGCTTCACCGTTTTCTCCTTGACAATTGCTGAAAAAGAGAGATTCCGATGCCGAATAATTATGCCCCAAACGACAAGCCTGTCCTATGAAACAGCGGCTTAACATCGCCCCATCATCTATATGCGAACCGGATGAGATGATAAAATCATCACAAATGACCCCATGACCAAGATGTACCGGTGCTTCTTCATTACTATTGATGCTTCCATTAAAAAGACGACACGTCCCACAAATGTGACAGTAATCTCCAATACGCACGTTCTTGATAGACCCTGTATTGAGTATCATGACATGGTTGCCAATGCTACCTATTGCAGAAGCATGCTTATTGGAATAAAAATCAGTAATAGCCTTCATCCGGCAAATCAGTTCCGGACGGTGACGGTAAAGCGCCAGGATATAGGCTTGGTGCGCAGAAAGTTTATCATTGATAAGTACCTCTCGCCCACCTGTTTCATTCAGCACAGATACCTCTACCCCATTACCAAATTTACTCAAACCATCTACTAGGATAATATCCACATTCTCAATAAATGTATCATGCCCGATTTCATAATTAGCAATGTAATTCTGGATATTCTCTATGCAACAGTTATCTCCTACAGAAACATTGTGTAGCGTCACATGGCGCAGACCGGAGTGTTTCTTGATTCCTCCCGGTAGTGTGAATTCTGATTGAAACACACCTAAACGTACATTTCCCGAGAACCGGGTATGATGCACAAATTCGGTAACAAAGTCTTCCGCTACCGTTACTTTCCCCCAATCATCTGCCAGACACGACTGGCTTTTCAACCGAAGTATCTCGTCTTCGGTTAAATGTCTGTAATTCATAATAAGTAAATTAAGAATGAAGAATTAAGAATGAAGAATTACTATGCAGCACAAGAGCACGCAGCCCAATTCTTCATTCTTAATTCTTCATTGATTAGACCTCTTCTTCTTCGTAGGTCTGATAAAGAAAATCGTTATAAGGGTACTTCTGTACATGCAATTCTTTTACACGCGCATAAACTACACTCTTCAGTTCCTCTAAATTGATCTTCTCGCGGGCAGAGATAAAGAGGCAATTATCCTCCATCTTTGCCATCCAAGTCTTCATCAGTTCCTCGAGTGTCAAGTTTTCCTTTGTTCTGGGGGTAAGGTCGTCAGCCGCTTTCTCCACATAGGTGTAAGCGTCTATTTTATTAAAAACAAGTATCATAGGCTTACCGGATGCACCGATATCTGCTAGAGTTTTATTGACTACTTCTATTTGTTCTTCAAAATCAGGATGTGAAATATCCACAATGTGCAACAGCAAATCCGCCTCGCGCACTTCGTCCAGAGTTGATTTAAAAGAATCGACCAAGTCTGTCGGCAACTTACGTATGAAACCAACCGTATCTGAAAGCAAGAACGGCAGATTATCAATAATCACCTTGCGCACCGTAGTATCCAATGTCGCAAACAGCTTGTTTTCTGCAAAGACTTCACTCTTCGCCAGCAGATTCATCAATGTAGATTTACCCACATTGGTATATCCCACTAGTGCCGCACGGATCATGCGCCCGCGGTTCTTCCGCTGAGTTGCCTTTTGTTTATCAATCTCTGCCAAACGCTCTTTCAGCAATGACATACGGTTCAAGATGATACGACGGTCCATTTCCAACTGAGTTTCACCCGGACCACGAAGTCCCACGGAACCTTTACCGCCACCGGCGCCGGAACCACCACCTTGGCGTTCCAAGTGAGTCCACAAACGTTGCAAGCGGGGAAGCATGTATTTATACTGTGCCAGTTCCACCTGCGTCTTTGCATTGGCTGTCTGTGCGCGCATAGCAAATATGTCGAGAATAAGCGAAGTACGATCTAATATCTTGATCTTCAACTCCGCTTCAATATTACGTATTTGTTTCGCGGAGAGTTCGTCATCGAAAATCACCATACCGATTTCCCGTTCGGCTTCCTCTTCGCTCCGGATATATTCTTTTATTTCTTCCAGTTTACCCTTGCCGACGTAGGTCACAGAATGTGCCTGATCCAGCTTCTGAGTAAATCGTTTCACTACTTCCGCCCCGGCTGTCTCAGCCAAGAATTCCAGTTCATCGAGGTATTCGTTTGTCTTACGCTCATCCTGCATTTTCGTAATGAGACCAACTAATACCGCCGTTTCTGCCTGTACTTCGGAGATTACAAATTCTTTCATTTACTATACCTATTTATTAAATATTGGGCGACAAATATAATTATTTTTGCAGAATTCCTTCTGCTATTTTCTCATTTAATTCTGGAACAATGTCTTTATAATCAGCACGACGACCACATGCATGTATTTCCAATAAAGGATATTTATCAAGAATATGTGACATCAAATCGTCCATGGAAGGTGCTGTGGGCAACTGGCTATACTCTTCATATGTATAGGTAAGAAAAGCCACATTAGGACCTATTCCTTTATTATCCAACAAGTAGCCTTTATTCAAAACAGTAGGCAGACGCAATCCATTACCCATTTTCAGATCCGAGCCTCATCCATTATCACTGGTACCTGATGTGAATAATCAGCCTTTGTCTTATAGACATAGACTATTGGTGAAGTAGAGGCTGGACTCCCCCCTGTCAGTTGTGGAATAATCGCCACAGAATTCATTTCTATCTTTTGCATGTCCGATGTAACCGTTGTTTCTTTTTTCGCAGAGCGACAACCTACCAATAGTACAAGTAAGGTCGCTATTACAACATTAATTTCCTTTTTCATTTTAAAAACTTACATTGTTGACTTCCCTTATCTGTTATAACCTGCAATATATATACTCCCGCAGGATATTCCCGACAAGAGAAAATTATAGTATCTTTTCCTTCAGACAATATTTGTCTCAATAAACACCCATTTACATCATATACATTCAACGTATGGGAATTCTCCGGCAAATGGGCAATCACAGTTCCTTGTTGCTTATCACAATGAACAGTAAACCGGGTTTCTTGTTCGGTCTCGATTATGGGGGTAGGATCAGTTTTAACGATAATCTCATTCGTAGTATCAGGACCACCACGAACTATTTTCCAATCAGCATCATTTGTTCCTTTGTAAACTGCAACAATACGATCACCGGGCTGTGGAGACAATGAGATTTTACAAGGGAACGTAAAAGCCATACCACCATACGTATTCATGCTTGGAATAGATGAAGTACCTGATATAAGTTCTCTAACATTCTGATTCTTATCAACTATGGCTAAAGCTACTTTCCCAGAAAACGGAATTAATCCGAGATTCCAGAAGAAGCCGCATTTCACTGTAAAATTAGTATTTACATTAAACTGTGTTTCAGAAGTCATCAAACCGGAATAAGATTCTCCACTGCCAGTTTTTCCGGCAAGCATCCCCAGCAAAGTCTGATAGTTTGAATTTCCTTTTGCCGGCTTTAGCCCAAACAAAGCATCTTGGTTCGCAATGAAACCACCACCTGTACTACCGCCTGCCCCCTGATCATCCGGATTTAAAGCGGAAATCAGAAAGAAACCATTGCTATGCCCGCTCCATCCCCAATTTACTCTGAAATAATTTTCTGTTGTATATCCATCCAGTATAAACTGATGCCCTTCATTGCTAAGAGTAGCTCCACCATAAAGCACAGGGCCTACTGTCATTATTTCATTTTCCAGCATTTGTATCCACTCTGTATCCGAGTACCATTCGCGACGCAGGCACAACATGCTTTTATCATACTTCATATACTCAGCCAATCCACGAACTGCTGTCAATGTAGCAGCACCGGTACCACCGGCAGAAGCTATATTGAACTCAGCCTGAGCCATAACACCACAATCGTACATCAAAGTTGCAACTTCATTTTCGGTGACTTCTGAAGAACTCCAATCATATTCAAGTGGCATATTACTCCACGCATAAGTATTACCTAATGTCCTTTCCGGCACTGTCTGGGAAATTTCTCTTCCATTTATATTTACTGTATAACTGTAAGCCGGAAGAGTTCCCGTACCCACATCCGGCCATTGATAATATCTCATAAGTATAGCTACAGCCGTTGCAACACAACCTGTTACAGTTCGAATGCGATTAATTTCAGGACAAAGGAGGTTATAGGGACTTAATTGATCCCACTTTGCCGTTTCATATTGTTTCACCACGTCTCCCGTAGTCATGTCCGACAATCCTCTCCATGCTTTGGATACAACGTCGGAAGCATTCAGTCCTGTCTCTCTAGCTCTATTAATCTGCTCTTTCAACCCATTCATCCAACTTTTCAGATTAGAAGGCATCCCATCTACCACAAAGTTATCCGTAAAAGAATACCCCAATACGGGCATAGCCACATCATCTCCGGCAATAATAACAAAACCTTTCCGGTCGGTATTATTAAAAACATAGAAAGCCGGAAGATTCCCTGTACTACGAGTACTCAAATCTTCTCCGTCCCAAACTAATTGCAACTGTGGTGATGTAGAAGTGTTACGGGTTTGAACATTCGTTTTAAAGAAATCGGCAGCTAAAGCATGAGCCTGCTCTGCTGTTACATTATCAGCAAGAAGCCGACTTGTAAGAAGAATAAATAGAAAGAGTAGTGTACACCTCATATAATTAGGGGTTAGTTGTTTTAGTAGCACCTCAACGAATGACACAAATCACTATCTTGTTGTTCATTAGAAAGACAAAATTACTGAAATATATGGTTCGTCAGATGATTTTGAATACTTTTTTTTGATGATCCTATCGCAAATGAACGTTTTAGAGTGAAAATCGTTCATTAGAATATAAAAAACAAGGCCATCCCAAGTTAATAGAATAGCCTCGCCCTTCATACTATAAATATATAGTCTAACGTTTCATAAACTTGCTCTTGTATACCTTACCATCAGCCGACTGTAATACTACAATATAGTAACCTGCGGTCAACCCTCTTACTGGTATGGAATATTCTTTTTTATCTCCGGACTCTTTTTGCTGTATCATCTGTTGCCCGGACAGATTATAGACAGAGATCATTTGGACAGCATTAGAAGTACGGATATTAAGAATATCGTCTACTGGTTGTTGACAGACAACTAACTCGTCTTTATCAGTCACTTCATCTTCAATACCGGTAGCTGGTCCCACAGAGAAAGAAAGATAACGAACTGGCGTAGGGTTCCCACTTGCATCAGGTTTAAACAAACCAACCGTATGATCCCCTACACCTACATTCAAAGGAATTTCCATAACAAGATTAACTGCCTGCCCTGCTTCCACAAATACATTTTGATAGTGCACACTGGACGCATACTGATCATCATACTGAAAAATGGCCACTGTTAATGTCCCAGCATATACATTTCCATTGCCAGATAATGAAAGATCAGCCAACAGTTTTAGATTCTCCCCCACTTGAAGCTGCGTTTTCTCCAGACGGGGTTGACTGACTTTTAAATCGGCAGCTCCATAGGCTTCCTTTATGGTTACCGGAGTTAACTCACCGATGGCATACGTAGCTCCTCCCCAATCCATGCAGGGACAAATATAATAATCTCCGGCAGGAATATTGGTAGTCACGCCGTTCTCTGTAACAGCCAAATCTCCGGATACAGCCAATTCTCTATTCACCGTGCCCGGCTTTATTTCAACCTGTACATCTCCGACTATCGCTACAAAGTTCTGTTCTTTATCAGCTTTAAAAAGTGCAACACCCACTAAACCATAATATTCATCCGATGCACTTTTATTAGAAACCAACATTTTGAAATCTCCCTTGAGACCACTATACAAATTATGTACTAATTCCACATTTACTTCTATGTCTTCTCTATAACTAAGATTACCACTAAACGGAGTCAAAGTACATTTATTACCAGCCACAACAAGAATGAGTTGTGCTTCAGAACCTACGTAACCACGCACACGGCTCCATGTTGCTTCGCGCTCATCTTTGGTAGCTGCATATACAGAATAAGTTCCATCAACAAAATCATTGGGTATTTTCAGATTAGAAAGAACAAGAGTATTATATCCTTCATACGTATTTATCATCGTAGCCAAAGCAATCTGCCCTAATATTGACTGCTTACCATCTTTTTCTGCTATCACTGCCAATTTACTATTCTTGCATGCCATACTCATATTGAATATCTTAGTAATCGTCAGTTTAAACACGTCTCCCTTATCAATTTCTTCTTTATTTACTTCCAACTCCGTCATATAAAAATGAGAAGTAAAGTTTGAAGAAGAAGTAGGTGGCTGTATCCCCAGATACATTCCTTGGCCTCTCGTAAATCCTCCTCCTAGATTACTTCCACCACCAATACCGGGAGAATCAGGATTCAAAGAAGAAACCTCAAAGTAGCCATTATTCATTCCACTCCATCCCCAATTGACATGAACCATATCCTGAGTATCATAACCATCAAAGACAAACGCATGTCCTCCATCATCCGATGAGCCAAAATAGTAGATAGGACGTTTCTCGTTTATTTCTGATTTAATCAGATTCATCCATTCGGCAGAAGTAAAATATTGACGATATACCAATTCCAAATTACCATCATACCCAAAGTAGTCAATTAATGCTTGGCCTACCTGATATGAATAAGCTCCTGAACTATAAGGTGAATACTGCATATCAACCGCTACACCGCAGGCCGACATTAATTGAGCAACAGCGTCAGCCTGTTCGGCAGTATAAGTTCCAGAATATTGCGGAAGCATATTATTCCAGTCAAAAGTAGTATTTCCATAATCAAAAGAACATTCAATTCCATTAGGAGCTTTATAAGAATGAGTACCTTTTCCTTTTACTGGGTATTCATGATATTTCAAAATCATAGCCATTGCCGTAGCTACACATCCCGTCACACAGCGTTCTCCCTGATAAAGGGGACAGGTATTATTGTACGGTGCACTTTGATCCCAACATATACTTCCCAGCAAAGGAGATACAGATGCCGGAAAACTTGTTTTAGTAAGTAATTTAGGTTCAGTAACTGCTTTTTCGCCATTACCCAGTTCAGCATAGGCAGCATTATATAATTCCAACCACCCAAGTATATTTACCGGTAAGTTTTCAGTTATGAAACTCCCATTATCCGAATAACCCAACACAGGTTTCATGCGGTCATCACCGGATACTATGACATAGGCAGACTGCTCATAGTTATAAATATAAAAAGCTGTTCCTTCCACGCTACGGGTAGATACAGATTTTAGCAAATCATTGGAAACTGTCACCAACTGAATATCACCAGCACTACGGGTTACATCCCCGGATGACTGCATAAAGAAAGAACGGGCAATAGAAAGAGCTTCTTCCGGAGAACGCTGGGCTGTCCATGCTGTTAAGCTACACAGAAGAACCAAAAACAGGAGTAGTAATTTCTTCATAGGCATCATTTATTAGAATAATTAAAAGAAAATTGCAAATTTACTGAAATTCGATACACTGCAAATATTTTCATCTACTATTTTGTATATTAACAAAGACAAGAGTGTATTAAAAAAAGCACCCCAAAGGCGATATCGACATTTGGGGTGCATATTTCTAATACTCAATAAGTAATTTTTATATTAATGCTTCTTACTTAATCATTAATTCTGAACAGGTGTCGGCGGAATCGCTGCTTCATTATTATCTGCAGGAGTAATAGCTTTATTTACTGCAGTTTCACATTCAGGAATTGTATAGATCAAAAGTGGGGATTCAGCAGCAATATCTGCAAATGTACTACCTGCTGGGAAATTAGTGCCAATACGCTTAATTGGTTTCTTCAAACGCAAAACATCAAATAATGAGAACCCTTCGCCCCATAATTCAATACGACGTTGGAACCATATCTCATCTATAAATTCGTCTAAATTAGTTGCATTGCAAATATACGTAGCATCACGATACCCCTTTACAAAAGCCTCCAATTTCTGTTTACCGGCAGCAAGATTATCTCTACCAGTAGCTTCAGCCTCAATCAATAACATCTCCTCAACACGCATTAAAGGCCAGTCTTGTGCATTGTCAGAATTAGCTATCTGCCCTCCTTCAGGACCAAACTTAACATTTACATATGGAGAGAATATTGTTGAACCAAAAAGTCCATTTGCCCATCCGTAAGCATTCTGAACTCCATACGCATTAACCAAAGCATCCGAATGAAGCTGATCATCCACCCACCATGCCTTACGAACATCAGACACTGATATCTCTGCCCATAATTTATTATTAATAGCCCTAAATGACACATCTGTAGCACTGGCTGCAGTAGTATATCCCATACCTGTAAGTGAACAAAGATGAGAAGCCCAATTTACAATACCAGTTTTCACGACTCCATCTTCTGAAGTAATCACAATCCCCCAAATCCAAGAGGCATCACTGGCATCATAAAATCTAGGAACACTAACTTCTTCCATAGAGTAAGGACGAGCACCTGCACATGCTTTAGCAGCATCTGAAGCAGCAGCAGCCCAATTACCCATTAATAAATTAGTACGCGCACGAAGTCCATAAGCAACTTCTGCCGTTATTTGTGCTTTATCCTTACGAGTAACAGGATTTTCTGCCAAATAAGAAATTGCAGTATTCAAATCAGACATAATTTGAGTATAAACTTGCTCTACTGTTGCACGAGGATTGTTTAATTTCTCATCATCTGTCATTGTATCCAGAACCAAAGGTACACCTTTTGCTGATTCATGACCAATATAAGTAAACTGATAAGTCTGGATCAGTTGTAAATAATCGAATGCACGTGAAGCTAATGCCTGCCCAAAGTAATTCTTTACTTTAGCAGTACGTTTATCTTCAGGGAAAGCAGCCGACAATGTTGCAATACAGTCATTTGCTGTTTTCAGATGGTTATAGTAATTCTTCCAGATAAACTCATTAAAAACAGAAGTAGTTATACGGTCTCTGAACTTCTGCTGGGATATATATTTATTGTAACCAATAGCATCATTCTTGCAAGTCATATCCTGCCCTGCCTGATCGTAAATCATACATATAGCCGGGAAACCATAGTCAAAATGATAACCGGTAGAGTTAGGATTACCCAATGTTCCTAAAACATTCAATCCACTTTTTAAACCATTCAACTCAGACTCAATACGTTCCGGAATCATGGAGATAACTTCATCTTTTTGGTCTTGCGTCATGGTCGAGCCTTCAGGATACTTATCCAGATCACACGCAGCCATTACAAAAACAGATGAAAGTAACAATATACTCTTATTTATTTTCATATTTTCTTGCTTTTTAAAGGGGTTAGAAAGAAAGGGTTATACCACCAGAAATAGTTCGTATCGGAGAATACACATCAGCACTTGATGCTGTATAGCTCTGACGAGGATCCAATCCTTTTCGTGCACTGAACAAAGCAACATTGTCAGCAGCCATATATATACGCATAGAACTGATTAACATTTTGCGGGTCCAGTTTTTAGGTAATGTATATCCTACCGTAATATTATTAATACTTAGATAATCCGAGCTTGTCAGGAACCGGTCTGACAAAGAATTGGCATACTGCGCAAATACGTTGATCTGCGGAATATTACTTGTCTTATTTTCCGGAGTCCATGCATTCAGAATATCTTTATGCCAGTTCTGTCCAGGATCATCACCTGCATGCATCAAGGATACATATCCATTATCATACACGCGACCACCTAATTGATAAGCCAATGAAATAGCAAAATCAAATCCATAAACATTCAAACGAGTACCAAATCCACCATATACTTTCGGAAGAATATCACCCGTTGCATGACGAGTTGCATCTGACCAATTCTGAGTCTTTTCCTGACCAGTAACATTACCGTTCGCATCTGTTATATCTTTATAGTAAAGAGCAACTCCCGTTTCCTCATCTACACCTGCATATTTACGCAAATAGAATTGATACATAGACTCCCCCTCCTGATAAATACGGCTACCATCAATCAATTCGCCATTCAAATCAGGATGCAGTTTCTGGATTTTATTCTTAAAATGAGTCAAGTTGAAGTTTACACTCCACGTAATATCATTAGTACGGATAATATCACCATTCAAGTCAAGTTCAACACCACGATTAATCATAGAACCTACATTCATTGGAATTGCAGAATAGCCTACTGACGGATTAACTGGTTTGTTATACAACATATCCGTAGTCTTACGGCTAAAATATTCGATCGTACCGTTCAAACGTTGGTCAAAGAATTCGAAATCAAAACCAGTATTGAAGCTATGAGACGTTTCCCAAGTGATATTCTTATTACCTTTATATGCAAGAGAAACAGAGAAATCATCATTACTATTAGATACAGAGTACTGATCTTGATAAGCATAATAATTACCAATATTATCATTGCCTTGTACACCATAACTAGCCTTAAACTTCAACATGTCAATCCATGTTAAATCACTCATGAAAGCCTCCTTATTCAGCAACCAGCTGGCACCTACAGACCAGAAATTTCCCCAACGGTGGTCAGGATGAAAGCGAGAAGAAGCATCACGACGATAAGAAGCACTTGCAAAATACTTACTATCATAATCATATTGGGCACGTGCTAAGAAACCCTGAGTTGCATAATTAGTAGTTGCAGAATAAACAGCTGGAGTCTTGATTGCATTATTTATTTCTATAATTGTAGGATTATACAATTTCTGCTTACTACCGGACAAATACTGAGATTTATAATTATAAGATTCAAATCCTGCTAACAAATCTATATTGTGTATCCCGAAATTATTCTTATAGGTAAGCAAATACTGTTGGTTTACACTGAAAGTACGAGAGTGCTCCATAGAAACAAGACCGCCAACACTTTCTGAAGCATACTGGCCATAATACGGGTTAACCAACTCTGAATAACGAGTATTATCCAAATCCATACCCCAGTTTCCAGTAGCTTTCAAACCTGGCATAAACTCAATTTCAACGAATCCTTTCGCACTAAGAATATCCATTAAGAATTCACGTTTATCCAACTGTAGTGAAGAAGCAGGGTTAGAATTGGACAAGAATGGACGATTCAAAGCCTCAGTCTTTCCATTCACCTGCCTGTTATACATACCATTACCATAGTCGTACATTGTATAACCACGGCTGTCCTGTTTAATGCTACCATCTGCATTACGAATATATAGAGGATAAATAGGAGCTATATTATTAGTAATATAAAACAAGTTCATACTACTTCCTGTCTTTGTTTGTTCATCAGGATAACGGCTCTTTACATTGGCATATGAGAAATTTGCACCTACTTTCAACCATTCTTGAGTAGAGAGACGAGAATAACCAGAGCCCGGAATAATACCACTGTCATCCAGATAACCTGCTGACATATAGTAGGTCATCTTATCACTTGAACCACTAATACTAACATTATATTCCTGACGCAAATTACTATTATCAAACAATTCTTTTTCCCAATCATCCGGTGTTACATAATAATCACCATAAACAGAACCAATTTTAGCATTAGGGTTAATTTTACCATCCATACCAATTACATTTTCTCCATTCGGCGTTGTATATATAGGATATCCCAGATAGTCACTGCCAAAAATCAAGGCATTAACTAGGTTATTACCAGAAATCATCACAGAACCATCTCCTGCATAATCAACAATTTTATTGGGGTCACCACCTGCCCAGCCATTAAGCATTGCTTTATAATAGGTTTCAACATATTGATTAGCATTGGTCATAACGTCATAACTGGGAACCCCACGTCTATTTGTACCCCATTTTGCATCAACGTTAACAACAGCTTTTCCGGAAGCCCCCTTTTTAGTAGTTACCAAAATAACACCGTTCGCACCACGTGCACCATACAAAGCATTAGAAGCTGCATCTTTCAAAACTGTCATACTCTCAATATCCTGAGAGTTAATAGCAGAAATATCTCCATCATAAGGTACACCGTCTACTACATATAATGGATTATTACTGGCAGAAATCGAACCGATACCACGAATACGTACAGTAGACCCGGTACCCGGTTGGCCATTTCCGCTGGTTGTTTGTACACCAGCCACCTGACCTGAAAGTGCATTAGTTATATTAGAGACCTGACGCTCTGCCAACTTATCTGCTTTGATAGTTGAAGCAGAACCTGTAAATGCAGACTTCTTCGCGGTACCATAAGCAACCACCATTACTTCGTCAAGCATCTCAGCATCAGACTTCATAATAACCTTCACAGTAGGTTTAATACCCACTTCTTGCGTCTGCATACCAATGTACGAAACCTGCAA
>OBJG01001879.1_pt1 | contig 14425 bp, 8 predicted proteins | sample 1517941 | NCBI WGS metagenome assembly OBJG01 (sample SAMN04571712, study PRJEB22368) | human gut metagenome | biome: human gut; material: stool | host: Homo sapiens | place: Luxembourg | collected 2012-09-21
GTCTTTTGACAAGCAGGTACACTGTGTGAATCTGACAGAGTCTACTATTGAGGCTAATAAGCGCTTTTTTGCATCGGCTGATGATGTTCCGAAGCAGGCTTATACAATGGGCATCAAGACCATCATGCAGGCTAAGAAGATTCTTATTGTTGCAAGTGGTGAGGATAAGGCAGAGATTGTTCACAAGGCTTTCTTTGGACCGATTACACCACAGGTGCCGGCTTCTGTATTGCAGCTGCACAATGATGTTACGCTTGTAGCGGATGAGGCTGCACTGAGTTGTTTGTAGATGTTTTTTAGTTGAGAAGGTGCATGTATATGATAATAAAAAATGCAAGGGTATTTACAGAGGATGGCAGCTTCATGCAAGGCGATGTTGTCGTTAAGGATGGCCGTTTTGACAGTGTTTTGGAGAGAACAGCTGACACGGACGCGGCTAATGACAGCGCACAGCAGGAGATTATAGATGCATCAGGTCTTATCATGATACCGGGCCTTGTGGATATTCATTTTCATGGATGCAAGGGAGCTGATATGTGTGATGGCACCGCAGAGGCACTTGATGTGATTACAGCATACGAGGCTTCTGTCGGAGTGACAAGCGTGTGTCCGGCTACTATGACCATTCAAAGGGATGAGCTTTTGAGTGTCATGAAAAATGCCGGTGATTATAATTATCATGGTGGTGCACATCTTGTAGGTATCAATATGGAGGGACCTTTTATCAGTCCTTCTAAAAAGGGCGCACAGGCGGCAGAGAATATCATGCAATGTGATTATGATTATTTCTGTGAGCTTCAGGATGCGGCCCATGGCTTGATAAAGCTTGTAGATATCGCTCCGGAGGAGCCGGGCGCGATTGATTTTATAGACAGGGTAAGAGGAAGTGTTGTGGTTTCAATAGCACACACAGCGGCGGATTATGACACCGCAGTAGAGGCTATTGAGCATGGTGCAAGCCATGCCACACATTTGTATAATGCGATGCCGCCGCTTCATCACAGGAATCCGGGAGTTATCGGGGCTGTGAGAGATTCAGAAAAGTGTCATGCAGAGCTCATTTGTGACGGAGTGCATATTCATCCGTCGGTTATCAGGGCGGCATTTGCCATGTTTGGGGCTGAGCGCATGATTTTAATAAGTGACAGCATGAGAGCCACAGGGCTTGAGGATGGCGAGTATACACTCGGTGGACAGGCAGTGACGGTCAGAGGTCCGCTTGCCACACTTCATGATGGGACAATTGCCGGTTCGGCAACCAATCTGATGGATTGTATGCGTTTCACAGTAAGGCAGGCAGGTATTCCGCTTGAGGAGGCTATTATGTGTGCTACAGCCAATCCGGCTAAGGAGATTGGCATCTATGATGAAGCAGGCAGCATTTCTGCAGGAAAGAGAGCAGATTTTGTGCTTCTCAATGATGATTTGGATATTGTGAGTGTGTATATCGACGGAAAGGAGATATCATGTTAGGTTTTTTTAAGAATAAGTCAAAGGGAAAGGTGATCTGTTCTCCGTGCAACGGCAGAGTGGTTCCTATTACAGAGGTTCCGGATCCTACTTTTTCTGAGAAGATATTGGGAGACGGCGTGGCCGTGATTCCTTCTGAGGGCAGGTTTTACGCTCCGGCGGATGGTGAGGTGACAGCTGTATTTGATACGCTTCATGCTTTTACCATGACGACCACTCAGGGAGTCGAGTTGCTTTTGCACATTGGTCTGGATACAGTGATACTAAAGGGTGCTCCTTTTAAATCACATATTTCCGTTGGTGATCAGGTGAAGAAGGGTGACCTTTTGATGGAGGCTGACCTGGAGCAGATTAAGGCAGCAGATCTTAATGTCATTACTCCGGTTTTAATTGGCAACACTGCTGATTATAGTGAGATAAAGATACTCAAAGAGGGGGATGTATCCGCCGGTGATGAGATTTTAAGTCTCGCGTAGATTTGTATAATAATAACGAACTTTATTGGAGTATCTCCAGTTTAGTATACATAATGTAAAGGAGGGGAAATTTATGAAATTTCTTCAAAAACTGGGTAAAGCTTTAATGCTTCCCGTAGCAGTACTTCCTATCTGTGGTATCCTCATGGGTATTGGATATTTTTTATGTCCTGCAACCATGCAGGGTGGTGACATCGAGGGAGTGCGTAATTTAATAGGTCTGTTTTTAGTTAAAGCAGGGGGCGCTTTGATTGACAACATGGCCATCCTTTTTGTAATCGGCGTTGGTGTCGGTATGTCGGAAAAGAACGACGGTACCGGCGGTATTGCAGCTTTAGCTTCATGGCTGATGATGACAACACTCCTGTCTACAGGCTTTGTTACAACTATCATGCCATCTATCGCTGACAGCGCTACAAAGACACTTGCATTCGACAAGATTGCAAACCCATTTATCGGTATCTTAGCCGGTGTTATTGGTTCTTTGTGTTACAACAGATTTAAGGATACAAAGCTTCCTGACTGGCTGTCATTCTTCAGTGGCAAGCGTTGCGTAGCAATTATCGCAGGTGTTGTTTCAATCCTTGTATCTGTAGTATTACTGTTTGTATGGCCATTACTTTTCGGTGCTCTTGTAGCTATCGGTAAAGCAATCGTTGGTTTTGACGTAGTCGGCGCAGGTATCTATGCATTCCTGAACCGTCTGTTAATCCCTACAGGATTACACCACGCATTAAACAATGTATTCTGGTTCGATACTATCGGACTTGGAGACCTCAAACATTTCTGGGCAGGCGAGACATCAAAGGATGTTTCATGGAGCCTCGGAATGTACATGTCAGGTTTCTTCCCATGTATGATGTTTGGTATTCCTGGTGCTGCACTTGCCATGGTTAAGTGTGCAAAGACTGCTAAGAAAAAGGCTGCCATCGGTATCCTTGCTTCTGCAGCTATCTGTGCATTCATCTGTGGTGTTACAGAGCCTTTCGAGTTTGCATTTATGTTCCTTGCTCCTGTTCTCTATGTGATTTATGCTTTACTTTATGGTATTTTCACAATGATTACAGTAGCTCTTGGATTTAGAGCAGGCTTCTCATTCTCAGCCGGTGCGATGGATTTATTATTCTCATCTTCACTTCCGGCTGCAGCAAAGACATGGCTCATCATTCCTCTTGGAATCGCAGCTTTTATCGTATTCTACATTGTATTCTATTTCGCTATCAAGAAATGGGATCTTAAGACCCCTGGTAGAGAGGACGATGATGTTGAGGCAGAGAAGAAGGCAGTGCTTACTAACAATGACTACACAGCAGTTGCAAAGACTATTCTTGAGGGCTGCGGTGGCAAAGACAATATTGCAAGCATTGACAACTGCATCACAAGACTCAGACTTGAGGTTAAGGATATCACTCAGGTTGATGATAAGAAGATTAAATCTGCAGGTGTTGCAGGCGTTATGAAGCCTGGCAAGAATTCTGTTCAGGTTATTATCGGAACCAAGGTTCAGTTTGTTGCGGATGAGTTTTCTAAGCTTTGCGAGTAGATTTGGTCTGCAATATAGCAGTGTTGATTCACATTAGGTGATTCGCATAATTTCATAATACATGATTAAAAGCCACACCGGGTGTTATGCCTGGGGTGGCTTTTTTAGTTGGTTCGGGCCGTAAGCCTCGCCCGGTCGTGGTGCACACGGACTCTCGTTTTCGCTACGCTGCGCTGTTAAGATACTGTACGGATTATGCTTTTGGGTTTTCAATGCTCGACGAAACCGGCTTTTATGCGCCGTCCGTGGCGCATAACGCCTTCCCCAGCCGTCCATGGCTGCGGATTTCTGTGCTTCATGGGCATAATCCTACAGTATCTAAACAGCTTCGCTATGCGCTCTCACGAGAGTCCGTGTGCACCACGCCGGGCGGGGCTTACGGCCCTTACGCTGTGGTGGTAATCCACCTAGGAGAGCGTCGCTGGTCATACTGTTAGGTGTGAACAGTAACTGTCCAAATAGTGGGGAATGTATAGCTTTACAGCAAGGGTTGAAAAACAAACAAACGTTTGCTATAATAAATGAAGCGAGGAAATAAAAGTATATTAGGTTTAGTAATTTAAGTATTCATTTAATTTATTGTGATTAGGGAAAATCCAATATCAATCGATTGATAGAAAGAGTGATTTTATATGAACATATGGCTAAAGTTAAGGAAAACAGCTGCAATTACACTATGTGAATTACTTGCAATTGCTACAATTTTTACAGGCTGTGCCTCCGCTGATTTATCCGGCACTGAAGGTGCCGGGCATGCCGTAGGAGCTGTTGTAGCAGATGAGGATTCTTCCGGTGCTTTAGGCAGCAAGGATAAAGTGGATGGGCCGCAGGAGAATCTTGTAAACAACAATTCCTACGTTTCCCTTGATGCTATTCCGGCATATGATGGCAAGGCATATGTGGCTGTCAACAATAATGAGCCTTTTTTTACGGACAGTGATATGACTACCACTGCTTTTGAAAATTACAGTGATTTGGATTCACTTGGCAGATGCGGTGTGGCTTATGCCAATATCTGCAAGGATATCATGCCGACTGAGGAGCGTGGCAAGATAGGCATGATAAAGCCATCAGGCTGGCATACGGTGAAGTATGATGTGATAAAGGACAGGTATTTATATAATCGCTGTCATCTTATTGGCTATCAGCTTGCCGGGGAGAATGCCAATCCGAAGAATCTTATTACCGGCACGAGATACCTGAATGTAGAGGGGATGCTGCCGTTTGAGAATCTGGTAGCGGATTATGTAAACAATACAGGAAATCATGTACTCTACAGAGTGACTCCGATGTTCTCGGGCAGCAATCTAGTTGCAAATGGCGTTCTCATAGAGGCAAAGTCGGTTGAGGATAACGGTGGCGGCATACTTTTTAATGTCTATTGCTATAATGTGCAGCCCGGAGTCGGAATAAACTATGAGAATGGTGACAGCTGGCTGGATGGCACCACTCCGCAGCAGAGCGCTCAGACGGATACACCGCAGAATGAAGGCTCGCAGAGCAGCGCTGGAAGCGGGGCAGGAGAATCCGGCTCTTCAGGCAGTACAACAGGAAGTGCATCATCAGGCTCAGACAGCTCAGCAACAGAAAATAGCGCTGCTGATTCCTCAAACAGCGAGACGATGGTTCATATCACTGCAACCGGCAAGAAATATCACCGTGCGGGCTGTCGGACTTTGAAAAAGAGTGACACAGAGGTAACGCTTGAAGAAGCAAAATCCATGGGCTTGTCTCCGTGTGGCATCTGCAATCCACCGCAGTAGATGTGCATTAGCATTCGTAACCTTTCACAGCAGATGCTCGTTATCTTTGCAGTCCGTATAATTACCATAAACCCTTGACGATTGCAAAACCGAAAAGTATAATAGAATAGCTAATGAATTCAATATTTTAATATAGATGGAGGAAACCAAATGGCACTGAGCAAAAAGCCGGTCAACGGCATGAAGGATATACTACCTGCAGAGATGGAAATCCGTGATTATGTGACAAGTGTGATCAAGGATACATATAGAAGCTTCGGATTTACACCGATAGAGACACCATGCATGGAGAATATAGCGAATCTCACAAGCAAGCAGGGCGGAGAAAATGAGAAGCTGATCTTCAAGGTAATGAAGAGAGGCGAGAAGCTGAATCTGGAGACAGCAAAGGAAGAGTCGGATGTAGTAGACTTTGGAATGCGCTACGACCTTACAGTGCCACTTTCAAGATATTATTCAAACAATGCCAACAACCTGCCATCGCCGTTTAAGGCACTTCAGATGGGCAGTGTGTGGAGAGCAGACAGACCTCAGAGAGGCCGCTACAGACAGTTTACACAGTGTGATATAGATATACTCGGAGAGCCAAGCAATCTGGCAGAGATAGAGCTGATTACAGCAACCACTACCACAATCGGAAGACTCGGTTTCGAGAACTTTGAGATAAGAATCAACGAGAGAAGAATCCTAAAGGCAATGGCTGCTTACAGTGGTTTTGCTGAGGAGGACTACGACAGCGTATTTATCACACTCGATAAGATGGACAAGATAGGAGTGGAAGGCGTTGCAAGTGAGCTTGCACAGGATGGCTACCCACAGGAAAATATTGACAAATATCTTGATTTGTTCAAGCTTTTGGAGCAGACAAGGGATGTCACTGAGGGTGTAAATATACTTTCAGAAAAGCTCGGTGAATATTTAGACGAAGAAGTGGTTACAAATATGACAGAGATAGCTACGGCTGTCAATGCCACAAAGGGAGCAAAGTTTGAGCTCGTATTTGACCCTACACTTGTTCGTGGAATGAGCTACTACACAGGAACTATTTTTGAGATATCAATGCCTGAGCTTGGCGCAGCCTGTGGCGGTGGCGGACGATATGACAAGATGATTGGAAAGTTCACCGGAAATGATGTACCGGCCTGTGGTTTTTCAATCGGTTTTGAGAGAATTATCCTGCTTCTCATGGAGAGCGGCTTCAAGATTCCTGAGAGTCCAAAGAAGGTGGCTTATCTGGTTGAGAAGAAATATCCGGCAGACAAGCTTGTTGATGTCATGAACCAGGCAAAAGACGCAAGAGCAAACGGACAGCAGGTGCTTGTTGTGCGCATGAACAAGAACAAGAAATTCCAGAAGGAGCAGCTTATGAAAGAGGGCTACGAGGAGTTTGTTGAGTTCTTTAACAGATAGGAATCTGATAAGCAGCAGATTAGCTGTGTAGCAGCGGTACCAAACAGTTATTAGAATAAATATATAGTAGAAATATAAGGAGTATAAAATGGCAGAATCAATGCAGGGCTTACATAGAAGCCATAGATGTACAGAGGTATCAAATGCCAATATCGGTGAGAAGGTCACCGTGATGGGCTGGGTACAGAAGAGAAGAAATTTAGGAAGTCTCATTTTCGTAGATTTAAGAGACAGAAGCGGAATACTTCAGATAGTATTCGGTGAGGAAAATGTAGGTGCAGAGGGCTTTGAAAAGGCAGGCACCTTAAGAAGTGAGTTCGTCATCGCAGTTGAGGGAACTGTCCAGAAGAGAACAGCTGCTGTCAATGAGAACTTAAAGACAGGTGATATCGAGGTTATCGCTACATCAATCAGAGTGCTTTCAGAGGCACAGACACCTCCATTCCATATTGAGGAGAATTCAAAGACCAGCGAGGACATCAGACTTAAATACCGTTATCTGGATCTTCGCCGTCCTGATATCCAGAGAAATCTCATGCTCAGAAGCAATGTGCTTCGCGTGATGCGTGACTTTATGGCAAACGAGGGCTTTTTGGAGATAGAGACACCAATCCTTTGCAAGTCTACACCGGAGGGCGCCAGAGACTATCTCGTGCCAAGCCGTATACACCACGGACATTTTTACGCGCTTCCTCAGTCACCACAGCTCTTTAAGCAGCTTCTGATGGCTTCAGGTTATGACAGATATTTCCAGATTGCACGATGCTTCCGTGACGAGGATCTGCGTGCAGACAGACAGCCTGAGTTTACACAGGCCGATATGGAGCTTTCATTCGTAGATATCGATGATGTAATCGAGGTAAATGAGAGACTGTTAAAGCACCTTTTCAAAGAGGTCATAAATGTGGATGTTGAGATTCCGTTTAAGCGTATGCCTTGGCAGGAGGCTATGGACAGATTTGGTTCTGACAAGCCTGATACACGCTTTGGTATGGAGCTTTGCGATGTTTCGGAAGTGGTAAAGGACTGTGGCTTTGGAGTATTCACAGGAGCTCTTGAAAACGGTGGCTCTGTCCGTGGTATCAATGTAGAGGGACAGGCAAAGATGCCTCGTAAGAAGATTGACAAGCTTGTAGAGCACGCAAAGGGCTGTGGAGCAAAGGGACTTGCTTATCTGTGCATCAATGAGGATGGCACATACAAGTCATCATTTGCCAAGTTTATGACAGAAGCTGAGCTTGATGCACTTGTTGCAAAGATGAACGGAAAGCCGGGAGATTTACTTCTTTTCGCAGCTGACAAGAATAAAATCGTATGGAATGTACTTGGAGCGCTTCGTCTCATGCTCGGAGCTGAGCTTGGCCTGATTGATGAGAACAAGTACAATTTCCTCTGGGTAACAGAGTTCCCACTCCTTGAGTGGTCTGATGAGGAAAACAGATTTATGGCAATGCATCATCCATTCACCATGCCTATGGAGGAGGATTGGGACAAGATAGACTCAGATCCTGGCGCAGTTCGTGCAAAGGCATATGATATCGTACTCAATGGTACAGAGCTTGGTGGAGGCTCAGTGCGTATCCATCAGGATGACATCCAGGAGAAGATGTTTGAGGTGCTTGGCTTCACAAAGGAGCGTGCACATGAGCAGTTTGGATTCCTGCTTGATGCATTCTCATATGGTGTACCGCCACACGCAGGACTTGCCTTCGGTGTTGACCGTATCTGCATGCATATGCTGCATACAGACAACATCAAGGAGGTTATTGCATTCCCTAAGGTAAAGGATGCTTCGGACCTCATGTCAGAGGCACCCGGAACTGTAGATCCAAAGCAGCTTGAGGAGCTTGGAATAGCTGTAGCTGCAGAGGAAGATGAGGAATAACACTATAATATGAATTTGAAAAAAAATATTTTCAATGCGATTACCATAATACTGCTCGCCGCACTTATTGCGGGGGCAGTATTGCTTAATAACAGGATAAAAAAGCTCGAGACACAGATGTCATACACATCAGACAACACATCGGTGATACTTTCCGATGTGCAGACCATGCAGGATGATATCAAGTCAACTCTTGAGGAGGAGGCCAGCCTCATAACAGACTGGGACATTTCCTTAAAAAGTGCAGACTTTACCGATATGACATACACAGTCTCTGTCTCGGTGGTGCCAAAGGAGTACACAGAGGATACAAAAACCAGTGTATTTTTCGGTACAAACGAGATACCGCTCGAGCTAAACGGCATCAAGTATACGGGTGAGGCCACACTTCCACTGTCTGAGGACTATGCAGGCAATGTGACATTTCTGTTTGTTGACGGAAATAAGAGAAGCACAGAGGTGCTCGATGAGTTTGAAGGTGTGACATCAGTGTTCAAAAATGTAGCATCAGGCATACTTGCCGATAAACCAACCTTTGACAATGGCAGCATAAAGCTTGGCACAGATGTAGATGTAGCGGTCATGGGAAATGATTACTTTGACTTTAACAGTGTGCAGCTCGTGGTTGCAAGCTCAGATACAGAGCTAAAGACATACGATATCCGACAGTTGTTGGCAGAAAACGGCACAGACAGTGCAGACTCTGCGGACACAGATTCAATCACATCCGCCTTAAGCCGGAAGGATGATGCCAAAAAAGATGGCTCAAAGAATGACACGGAAAATGATACCTCTGATGCCTCAAAAGAGGATGACGGTAAGCTCCATAGCCTCGAAGGCACAGTCAAAATCGAAGACTTAATCCCTGTCACAGCCGCAAGCAATATCAAAATATATGTCAAAGCAGTATCGGCACAGGGCTACACCTTCACATATGACCTGTTCGATGGTACCGTAAATCAGGACATCACAGACTTTGAAACCACAGCCGACATATCCGGCGGAGATTACACAGTAACCGACCCGGCCGGCAGCAAATATGAACCATAAGAATATGATATAAAATAAAGCTCATTTCGCGTCAGTGAAATGAGCTTCAAATTTAAGAAGAAAAAAGTGCCGGACAAAATTTCACGCCAGTGAAATAAGTCCGGCACTGCCAGAATGCAAGGTAGCAAAGCACCTCGCTCGTAAACCTGAATTAGCCGGAGAGTACACGGTGTGTTCCGAAGAAAAATGTGAACTGCCGCGGAGTTCCATAAATTAAAGAAGAAAGAAAACATAAATAAAATCGTAACCTGTCCGGATAAAGAACCGCGGCTGACTTCACATTTTTCTGAGGAATATACTGTGTGCTATGCCGGCAGCCTCATAACCTAAAAAGCGAGGCGCCCACCACACCTATCATATGATGAGCTGTGCTCACCCTTCTTTTTTGCTGAGCGGCAGCGTAAATATAAACTCAGTTCCCACACCCTCAGTGCTTATCACATTTATATTCTCACCATGCGCCTGCACAATTTCTTTAACTATAGAAAGGCCAAGTCCCGTACCGCGCTTATCCTTTCCGCGGGATAAATCACTCTTGTAGAAGCGTTCCCAGATCTTTGAAAGGCTGTCCTTTGGTATACCGATACCGTGATCCTTTACTGATATAAACACCTTTTCATTTCTGATACTCGTCTCAATCTTGATACTCGAATCATTATTTGAAAACTTCACAGCGTTGTCAATCAGGTTGTAAAGAATCTGCTGGATTTTGACCATATCACCGCGCACGAAAAGCTCTTTTCCGGTGAGCAGCAGGTCAAAGCTTAAGCTCTTCTCACTGCATTTACCCTCGAAGGTGAGGATTGTCGTGCGGATCATTGTATTGATGTCAAAATCAGCAATATCCAGGTGTATGCCGTGATGACCGAACTGGTTCAGATCAATAAGACTCTTGGTGAGCTTATTAAGCCTCTCGGTCTCAAAAAGGATGATGTTTAAGTATTTATCCTGCATCTCAACAGGGATGGTTCCGTCCAGCATAGCCTCCACGTAGCCCTTTATCGAGGTAAGAGGGGAGCGGAAGTCGTGTGACACGTTGGAAACAAACTTGCGCTGATCCTCCTCAAGCGTATCAAGCTCAGTTGCCATGTAGTTTAGTGTGTTTGCCAGATAGCCGATTTCGTCATTGGAATGTACATCAATCTGGGCAGTGAAATCACCCTTTGCATACTTCTTTGCGGTCTTTGTGATTTTAGAGATAGGACGGTAAATGGAGCGGCTCATCATGACAAGCATAATAAATGCCACTGCAAAAATGAGCGCTACAGTGTAAAAGGAGATATTCATAAAACCGTTTACACCTGCCGTGATATGGCTCATTGTCTTGTGAATGACTATGTAGCCGATATTCTGGTACGAGACATTTACCGGGGAAAATACGGACAGCATCTTATGCTTGAAGGAGCCGTAAAAATTTCCAATCATATAGTTGTCGCTGCCAAAATCGGTGACATCAAAGCCATTTATCAATACAGGCTTAGAACTGTCATTTTGGGTATCAATGCCTATTGACGGATCATCTGAGTCCATGAGCAGCTCACCATCAGGGCTGACCACCCATACCTTGGCATCCATATAGTCGGCTACGATTTTCATGTGATTCTGGAAATCGCTAAGCGACATGGATGAGCCAAAGTATTCACTGGCATAGTCACCTGCAATGATGGATGCTTCCCTGTAGAGATTGGATGCTTCCTGCTTTTCGATATAGTCTGTGGTGAGATGCTGTGTAAAGGTGCATATAATGAAAAAAGCGATGACACCGTAAATCAGGTAGCTGATTAACAGCTTAGTGTAGATGGTATGCTTCATTATTTATTTTACCTCAAACTTGTATCCGATGCCCCAGACAGTTGCGATGCGCCAGGTTGGCTTGTCCTTGATTTTCTCGCGGAGACGCTTTACATGCACATCGACAGTGCGGGTGTCACCGACATATTCATAGCCCCATATGTTGTCCAGAAGCTGCTCCCTTGTAAACACCTGATTTGGAGATGAGGCAAGAAAATATAATAGCTCAAGCTCCTTCGGCGGCATATCAATCTGCTGTCCGTCATAAGTGACAGAGTAGTTGGACAGATTTACAATAAGCCCCGGGTACTCCACACACTTGATATCTACGGAAGCATAGGCTTCCGGCTTTGCAGGCTGGAAGCGTCTGAGCACGGCCTTGACTCTTGCCACAAGCTCCTTTGAGTCAAAGGGCTTGAGTATATAGTCGTCGGCGCCAAGCTCCAGGCCTAAAACCTTGTCAAATACCTCGCCCTTTGCGGAGAGCATGATAATCGGCACATCGGACTTTGCACGTATCTCACGGCATACCTGATAGCCGTCTATGCCCGGAAGCATGAGGTCCAAAAGAAGCATGTTTGGCTTGTAGTGCTCAAACGCGATAAGAGCCTGCTCACCGTCATTTACGATTTTGGTGTCATAGCATTCCTTGGTCAGATATAGAGATATAAGCTCTGCTATATTGTTGTCGTCGTCTACTATCAGTATTTTCTGTTTAACAGCCATTTCTAATCTCCTTCTTAAAAATTATTTATATTCCGTAAAAATACATTGTCGTTATTTAAAGGTTGCGATGGTTACTCCGGCATCGCCCTCACCAAACTCACCGAGATGGTATTCCGCAATAGTTTTTGTCCTCTTAAGGAGTCCATGCACAGCCTTTCGCAGTGCACCGGTGCCTTTTCCGTGGACAATTCGCACAGATGTAAGATGAGCGATATATGCGTCGTCTAAGTATTTATCTAAGAGAGCAAGTGCCTCATCCGTAGTCTTTCCAATCAGGTTGATTTCTGATGAAACTGACATTGACTTGCTCATCTTTATCTTGCTTCCGCTGCCACCGTACTTCTTGGCAGGAGATACATCGTCGTTTAAGAGCACGAGGTCATTAATATTAACCAGCGAGCGCAGTATACCCATCTGCACATACAAATCGCCCTTGGCGTTTGGCAGAGTGTGGACGGTTCCCTTCAGATTGAGGGAGAGCACAAGCACAGAATCACCGATGCGCAGCTTCTTAGGCGCCTTGTGATTTGCCTTGGCAGTGTTTTTCTTGATGTCTGACAGCTTCTTTTCCTTGTCATTCATCTTGTCACGAAGGGCAGAGCGCTCCTTTTCCATCTGGCTCATAGGAGCCTGTCCCTGTCCGTATTTGTTGAAATTGCGGATGGTTTTGTCGGCAAGTTCCTTTGCATCCTGCAGTATCTTGTAGGCTTCCTCATTTGCCTCGCGTAAAATCTTGTCTTTGCTCTTGTCTATGCGCTCGTTTTTCTCTTCGAGCTGTTTCTTGAGCTTTTCAATCTCGGCCTTGTAGCTGTTGATTTCAAGCTGTTCCTTTTCGATGGTTTGTCGCTGTGACTCGAGGCTTGCAATCAGATCCTCAAAATCAAGGTCGTTATCATTAATTCTGCTTTTTGCATCCTCGATGATGTTTTCGTCCAGACCAAGCTTTGATGAGATTGCAAATGCGTTACTCTTTCCCGGAATACCGATTAACAGGCGGTAGGTAGGGCTTAAAGTCTCCACATTGAACTCACAGCAGGCATTTTCCACACCGTCTGTGGAAAGCGCATACACCTTCAGCTCGCTGTAGTGTGTGGTGGCCATGGTGATGGCGCCATACTGGTGCAGTCTGTTTAAAATTGAGATGGCAAGCGCCGCACCCTCTGTCGGGTCGGTTCCCGAGCAGAGCTCATCAAACAGGCAAAGGCTTCTGTCGTCAGCTTTTTCAAGAATTTTTACGATATTGGTCATGTGAGACGAGAAGGTACTGAGACTTTGCTCAATACTCTGCTCATCGCCTATATCCGCAAATACATCCTCAAAGATGGCGAGCTTTGACCTGTCAGCCGCAGGAATGTGAAGACCTGCCTGGCCCATGAGAGTCAAAAGTCCGACAGTCTTTAGTGAAACCGTCTTACCACCGGTGTTTGGTCCGGTGATAATGAGCTGCTTATAGTCCTCGCCGAGCCGTACATCTATAGGGACCACCTTTTTAGCATCCAAAAGCGGATGACGGCCCTTTCTGATATTGATATGCCCCTCGGTGTTGAACTCCGGTGCCACACCGTTATATGATTTAGCCAGATTTGCCTTTGCAAAAATGAAGTCAAGCTCTGAAAGAATCTCATAGTCCTGCTCCAAAGCAGCCGCATTCATGGCAACCTTGTCGCTAAGCGCTGCAAGGATTTTTTCAATCTCCTCCTGCTCCTTTATAAAAAGCTCCTTGAGCTCGTTATTCAAATTGACGACAGCCATCGGCTCGATAAAAAGGGTAGAGCCGGTAGATGACTGGTCGTGCATCATGCCGGGTACATTGCCCTTAGCCTCAGCCTTTACAGGCAGACAATATCTGCCGTCGCGCATGGTCACAACCGCATCCTGTAGATATGTCCTCGTTGTGCTGTTGTTCATGAGCTTGGTGAGCTGCGCATGGATTCTGTCGTTCATGCCGCGTATGCTCTTTCTTATCTTAAAAAGCTCAGGACTTGCATCATCGGCAATCTCTTCCTCAGATAAAATGCACCTCTTAATCTCATCGCAGAGCGCAGAAACCGGTTCAATCCCTGCAAACAGACCGGAGAGTGAATCCTGCTTCTCATTATCCATGGCGCTTCTGCCATAGGCCTTCACGCGCTTTGCAACCTCTAAAAGACTGCAGATGCGAAGAAGCTCGGTCGTATTCAGTGCACCACCGATATCAAGCCTCTTTAGGGAAGCATGTACATTGTGTATGCCAACGAAGGACACTCCGCTGTCCTTATACAGGCGGCTTAGTGCATCGGCAGTGGTGGTCTGCAGATGTCTGATTTCGTAT